>Ga0172375_10000995_pt1 | contig 45793 bp, 48 predicted proteins | sample LakKiv1m_FD_114537 | JGI IMG/M metagenome (GOLD analysis project Ga0172375, IMG submission 114537) | Freshwater microbial communities from Kabuno Bay, South-Kivu, Congo - kab_092012_11.1m | ecosystem: Environmental > Aquatic > Freshwater > Lake | place: Democratic Republic of the Congo... | reverse complement strand
TCGGAACACATATATTTATATTCAATGGCGTACTTAACTTCCTTTATCCGCTTGGCTTCTTGTACAACCTGTGGGACATCCACAAAATCGGCAATGTTGGCGCCACAAAAACAAACGAAAACACCTACTCTGGCCATTATTCCACCTCGCTTTCTGCTTCGACAGCTTTTTTGGTTTTTTTACTTTTTTCCGGAACCGGTTCAATTTTCCCGATGTTGGCAAGCGCTCCGTCAACCGGAATGATATGCTTGTCAAACATCATTTCTTCTTTGGGCATACCGAATGCCAGAGCCATTAATTGTGTTAAATAGAAAATGGGAAGATCATATTTTTTTCCGGTATGTTTTTCGATATCGGGTTGTCGCATGTCGAGGTTCGACTGACATAGCGGACATGCTACCACTATAGCATGAGCGCCACTTTCTTTAGCCATTGCCAGAACCTGACCGCTTAGGTTAATCACTACTTCGGTATCAGAAATGGAAAATGAGGCTCCACAACATTCGGTCTTGTAATCGAATTCGGTTGCTTTTGCCCCCAGCGCTTCCACGATATGGTCCATTGATATCGGATATTCAGGTGAGTCGAACTGTGTAATAGCTTTGGGACGGGTAAGTAAACAGCCGTAGTAACAGGCTAGTTTCATTCCGGCAAGCGAATTGGTTACCTTGGCTTTAATGGCTTCAAGTCCGATATCTTCGTAACAGTACTGCAACATTGATTTTATAGCTACTTTCCCCTCATAAGTACCTTCCTCCACAACAGTTGAATTGATTTTATGCGCAAGTCCGGGATTATCATCCATATGAACCTTGGTTACTTTCATTCTCTGGTAACATGAAGCACAAGGAATGGCCATGATATTGTTGTTGAGCCTTTCAGCTAAAATCAAGTTTCTAAGCGGAAGGGCATACGCCAGGGTTTCACTCATAGTGTGGGCTGAGGTAGCGCCACAGCAGTTCCAGTCGGGTAACTCCTCCATCTGCACATCAAGAGCATTCATGACCATTTTGACGGTCTTATCGAATTCCTCGCTGGTACCATGCGCGGAACAGCCTGGGAAATAAGTTAATTTCTTCATTTTAGATTTGATTATGGATGCTGCTTTTCCAGTTTTCCGGCTAATTTATACATGCGCTGAATGGCTTTTGCGCTTTTAATAGGTTTCACGCCTAATGGAATTTTTCCTTTCAAAAGAGCTTTCGGGGCCAGGTTCATGTCTTTGAACAGGTTACGGGTCCTGATGTTGAATTCGGCCATCATTCGTAGTTCGTAATTCCGGCCATACCGTTTGATCATGTCGAGGAAAATCTCATGGAATTTACGGATCTCCCTAACCTTCCTGGAATTATTTATGTAATTCTCTTCAATAGCCAGATGACGGATGGCTTCCATTATCGCCGGAATTTCAATTTCACGAGGACATCGACCGGAGCAAGCGGAACAGGTCAGGCAGAACCAGGTTGAATTTGCCATTAAGACTTCATTCTTCATGCCGAGTTTGATCAGTTGCATAATCTCCCTGGGAGGAAAATCCATGTACTGGGAAACCGGACAGGTGGAAACACACTTCCCGCATTGGTAACATTCAAGGACATTGGCGCCACTCTTTTCATTTACCATTTCCAGAAACGTGTTTTTCCCTATATATGAGAGTGTTATCATAAAAAAATAATATATTGTTAATATATTAACAGTACAAAGTTACGAAAAAATTCTTTACGAAATATTCTAAATTATTGTGGGAGATTTACTGCCTGATTATCAAAGTTTTTATTATAAATCTAAAGACTTTTTCCGGGTGAATTATTTATATAAAGATGAACTGTGAACTTCTCATAGATCAGCGACTCTTTAACTTTGCTGTACCTGCCATCCAACATCTTTAAAATTTTTCCTTCCTTATCTACCAAAGTCGCCCATTCCTCAAAATAAACAATTCTTGTTATCACGTCCAGGTTAAAACTATTTAACTGTTCAAGGCTATTGACTGGGTAAATATGGTCGGCATTCAATCGGGTTCGCAAATGTGTATAATCTTTAAAAATCGTGAGATTATAATGATACGAAAAGCCATATTCAAGCCAGGGAGGACAAATAATTACTACGGTTCCAGGAGTTTTCAACGACTTCACCAATTGAACGGCTTCGTTGAACCTTCGTTTATTATCGACATCAGGAGTAAAGGTAATAAGCATTATGCCAATCGTTAACAAGGATAGTAGAATTGAGAGCCATTTTGATTTGCTAAGAAGGTCAATCGAAACCGCGATGAACAGATAGTAGCCCACGGAAATAAATACGGTATAACGGTCTAAGAAGATTGGTTGTTTGAAAGAAATCAGGAACATCAAAAAATAGGGAATAAAAAACCAGATCATTATAGCCGTAACATAAGGTATAGAAGGAATTTGATGACGAAAGCGACGGTACAGATAAAATCCTGTTCCGGTGATAATGAGGGAAAGAAGAAGTACCGTTGCCACCGGAGTATTGCTAAAACGCCAGGCCATGGTATAGAGATCGGATATAATGGGTTTTTCAACCCAGGTGCCCTGAGCAATAGTTTGTGTATAACGAAAAAATAAAAGAGGTAAATAAGGTAAATATAATAGAAAGGTTCCTGCCACAGATAATAAAAACTTAAATCCCATGCTCTTCCGGAAGTTGGTGATGAATCCTGTAATAATAATTTGTGTGAGGATAAGAAAAAATCCAAAAAAATGAGAATAGACAAGTAACGCGTTCACTACCGCGAGCATAATGATCCTTCTTATAGATCTTTTTGAATGGATGGAAAAGAAAACAAGCATGGAGAGGGTCGAAAGCATGGCAAACAGTGAATAAACCCGCGCTTCATGGGCAAACACCATGTTATATGTGGAAAAAGTATAGAGCAATGAGGCTACGAGCCCGACGAGTCCGCTTATATATTTTTTACCGGTGTAATAAATAAATACAGCCGTCAGGGAGCTGAATATCACGGGTAAAAACCTGACCGAAGCGACTGATATCCCAAAAAGTTTAATCCAGAAATGGAGTAGGATAAAGAAAAGTGGTGGATTGTTCTCCGATTTAAGCATTATAAAAAGGTCGTGGAGGTTAGCTTGTGAATAGAAAACGGTAAATGGTTCGTCCATCGCAAGATCGCGATGATCCAAATACCATATCTTCAGGAAAAAATTTAAAATAAAAATTGCAAGAGGAAGATAGACCGGCTTATTAAAAAACCTGAAAAAAGATCTTTGGGAAATATGTTCAGGAATCAAGGGGGGATTTGAACTAACCATAATATAATTCAATTCGGAGAAAAGGCAAAAGTAATCAGTATTTCGGGTTTGATCCAAAAGAAAAACGGCAACCTGTTTTTGAGTTGCCGTCATTCATACCTGGTTAATTTTGTTTATTGAAGAGTAAATTTAATAGGTAAATTAAATTGTACCCGTACAGGTACGCCGCGTTGTTTCCCGGGAACCCACCTGGGCATTGCCTTCACCACACGGATTGCTTCTTCATCGCAACCACCTCCAATCCCACGAAGTACATTAACGGCGGTTATAGAGCCGTCGATTTCAACAACGAACGTGACAAACACCTTGCCCTGGATACCCAGTTCTTTTGCTTCCTCCGGATATTTGATATTATCCTGTAAAAACTTTATACGAGCTTCTTCTCCACCGGGATAACCGGGTTGTTCTTCAACCACGGTAAATATCTCAGCTTGCTGGGGTTGTTCGATGACCTGGGGTTTTTCATCTTTAATTTCTACTTCAACATCTTCGGACGGGACTTCGGTGTTGGCCTTATTTGCCAGGTCATCCTGCGTTTGAAGTCCGGTTTCAATGGTAGTGTCCTCAACAACCACCGGAGCTGTAAATTTTACTTTTTCAACCAATGCTTCAGGCGGTGGCGGGGGTGGCGGAGGGGGTGGAAGCTCCTCTTTCGGAGCGTTCAGCATTTCCGCAGTCACCGATTTTTCTTTTTCCCTGACCAGGCGGCTTTTATTAAGGTAACTGGAAATCAGAGGATAACCAACCCCTGCTACCATTAGAACAAGGCCAATGATCATGGAAACAGTCACATATTTCCGGTATTTTTTTCGAAGCTGATAAGATCCGTACTCCTTGTTCCTGTGTTTAAAGACCATTTCCTCCAGCGATTCGATAGGCTGTTTTTCGATTGCCATATACCTTTTATTAAAGTGTTAAAATGTCATCTCTTTATTTTGGAGCGGTCTTCAGCATCTCCAGTTCAACCGAGTTAAGGTCAACCACAGCATAGCTGGCAACGTTGCAGATCGCCATTTCATCAATGATATTGACAATATCCTTGTATTTGGCTTTTTCGTCGGCTTTGATCAGCACGATAGGACCCTTCCGGTCATCCTTTTTCATCCTTTTAATTTCATTATCGGCCGTGGAATCAGCCACAACAAGTTTCCCTGTCAGTCTCTTATCCCTGTATTCCGCAATCTTTTTAAACAGGTCCTTATTCATTTCAAGAAGAACTTTCCGGATACCGTCTTTGCTAAAATCGGTTTTATGAAGTGTTGGCAGGGGTGGTTTCTTCGGATCAGCCATGCCCTTATAATAGTAAATCCGGTCGTCTTCGGCCAGAATAATGTTCAGGGTACGGGCTGCAGAGATCTGCGGCTGGTCTTTTTTATCCTGGTTCTGATCTTTTTCAGGCATGGTGATCACCATAACCTTGGCCTTGCTGAAAGCCGTAGTAAGCATGAAGAAGGTAATGAGTAAACACATCAGGTCAACCATGGGGGTCATGTCGATCCGGGTGCTGTGTTTTTTCGGTCTTCGCTTACCACTTTTTTTCCCTTTTTCCTCAACAATTATTTCAGCCATATGTGTTTATCTTTAATTGGTTGAAAATCACGTTACACATTACTTTGGTAAATCTTTAAGAGTAACCTCTTCTTTCATCAGCGTCGTAACGAGATTAAATTTGTTCACCTTATTTTCCTGTAAAAGGTCCATTATCTTTTTCACAACTTTGTACTGGGCATCCCCGTCGCCCTTGATGGCAACTTCGGCAAATTGGTTTGTCAGTCGTGCCGACCGTATCCACCAGGCAAGCTGGTTATCCGTTGAATCAGTAGGGATTCCCTTTTGCAGGGCATCTCTCTCCTTCGAATCCTGTGCATTGATAAAGGTTTTCATATCCTTTATCGGCAGTCCGAATGAAGCGAGTTTCCCGAATTTATCCAACTCCTTGGGAGTAAAGGTGATTTTATATTGTTCGCCCATCTTGGCAAGTAACTTCGAACGGAAATGGGTTGAAGTATCTTTACCATTGTCGAAATTGAAGAATATCAGGCCATCTTTGGAGATAAAGATAGTCATGATATCATTATCCGGTGCCTGTTTTTCTGAGACAGAGGGGGGCGTGGTGATCGGCGCTGCTTCCTGTGGTCGGAAAGAGGCTGTAAGCAATAAGAAGATCAGTAGCACGGAGAACAAGTCAACCATAGGTGTCATGTCTATGTGCGGTGATCTTACTGGAGCTTTTATTTTTGGCATGGGTTTCTGTTTTAAATAATGTCATTCTGTTCAATATGCTCTCAATGAATGAGCAACCCTTATTGCCTACTTGGAACCTGCAGCAAAGGACTGTACAAGGCTAAAACCTGCTTCATCAATTTTATAGGTAAAACTGTCAATCTGCGATGAAAAAGTGTTATAAAGTACAATGGCCAACAGGGAACCTGCGATACCGAATGCGGTATTGATCAGTGCCTCTGAGATACCAGTTGCAAGGGCAAGGGCATCAGGAGCGCCAGCCTGAGCAAGAGCACCAAAAGCGCGGATCATCCCGAGTACGGTTCCCAGAAGACCAGTCAGCACAGAGATGGAGGCAATGGTGGAAAGGATAACCAGGTTACGTGATAACATCGGCAGCTCAAGAGCAGTGGCTTCTTCAAATTCTTTCTGCAACGCGACAATTTTCTGATCCTTAACAAGCGTAGCATCTTTCTGCAGTGTACGGTAGCGAAGCAAACCGGCTTTCATCACATTGGCCAGTGATCCTTTTTGCTTGTCACAGCTTGAAACTGCATCTTCAATTTTGTCCTCATCCAGCAGATTTTGAAGGTTCTTTACAAAAACATTGATTCTTCCTTTACCTCTTGCACGGGTCAGGGTGAAAAACCTTTCAAATGCAAAGATGATGAGGATCAGGTTCAGGCCGATCAGAAATGGCACGATGATGCCACCTTTGTAAATAATACCCAAATAGTTACCCGCCAAGGGAGCGCCTGCAGGGTTGTTTCCTTCGAAATTGATGGGATTTCCCATGACAAACTTGAAAACTAAGAATCCAACAACGAAAGCGACAATGATCGCAAACAATGTGAACCCAGATCTTAAAGCGTCACCTAATGAACCGCCTTTGTTACTTTTCTTGCTCATTGTAAAAGAATTTAGGTTTGAAATATTATTTTTTAGTTGATTTTTTGTGAATTGACAAACAAAAGTATAAAATTAATAGTATAAAACAAATACACGCCTACTTCAGCTTTAATTTAAGCGCATCCACGGCTTCCTTAAAATTTTTGGCTTTAGGGTCAGTGGGATATATTGCAATCAGCAGGTTATAATAATTCAATGATTTTTCTCCCTCTTCCTTTAATTTCGAATCTCTGGAGAACTGACTGTAATAGTAATAGGCCAGATAGTCATAACATTCAAAACGATCCTTCATATACTTTACCGAGTCTGTCTGGGTCTTTTCCAGATATAACTCATAAAAAGGTTTTGCATATCCAGTAACTCTGAAGCCTTTGGCATCCGTAGAATCCAAGTTTGATCTTGTCCTGGAGCGCCACATTATCCCCTGTAAGTAATCCGGCTGCATCTTGTTGAAAATCGCCAGGTTGGTATCAGCTTTTTTATATTGTTGGATACTATAGTAAACCTTTCCCAGGTTATAATAATCCATAGCAGTTCCCCTTCCCAAATCAACCTTCTTCTGATACAATTCCATGGCTTTTTCATATTTCTTAGCTTTTGTCCAGCATAAGGCTGCTTCAGAAATGAGTTCAACCTTTGATGTATCCATAGAGTATGCCTTCAGAAGAGGCTCCGGAGCAAGGGTGTCAAGCTTCATCTTTGCCAGTATCCTTCCATAATAAGCATAATCCTGTGGGCGGATTTTTTCGGGTTTTGCCTTTACAAGAAATTTTCTACTGTATATCAGTCCTTTATCATACTGGCCGGTTTCAAAATAGGAATAGGCTAACGCCCGGTTAACATCGTTATCATTTGTATCGGAAAGTAAAATTTCATTAAGCTGGTTAATGGCTTCCTGGTAGTTCCGGAGATCAATGAGGGTATTTACGAACTGCTTTCGGGCTGATGTATTGCCTGCTGAGAGGGCAAGAAACTTCTTATAGTTCTTTTGGGCCTCTTCCTGGCGTCCTGCACGGGCATAAAGCGACCCGAGTTCACGGTAAGCCGGAGCAAACATGGAGTCGATCTTGACAACTTCCTGGTAATAGGTAAGCGCAAAGTTGTAATTCCGGGCCCTTAACCATAAAAGTCCTACACGTAATTTCGCCATCGGGGAGTTAGGATTAAGACTCTGTGCTATGTTATAATTCGTAATTGCATTGGAACCGTCGTTAAGAAGATAGATATAGGCATCGCCTTTAACAATGTATAGTTCATAATTCTTGTTGTCGAGTTTTTCTGCATTCCTGAGCATGGCGAATATTTGTGCAGTATCCGCAATGTTTGCATTTATATAGGCATCTGCCATCTGGATCAAAACGTTGGCATGCTTTTCGGGCGTCATCACTATATTTTTGTTGGCTTTGCTTGGCAGTAACGGCATCACGCGGGCAAAATAGGATTGTGCTTTAGGCAGATTTTTATCAAGAAGAGCAATCTCGGCCTGACCAACCAGAGGAAGCGGATTTGCCGGATCAGCTTTGATTCCTGCTTCGAATCTCAAGGCAGCTGAATCAGCTATTTCTTTTAAAGAAAAGTTAAGGGTGTCGGAGAAATATTCCTGGATGAAGTTATCTCCATAATAATAATATATATCTCCGTCATTAGGAGTTTGTTTGAGCAATCTTTCAAAAGCCTTTTGAGCTGCCGTGAATTGTTCGCTCCTTGTCAGATGAATCGCTTCTTTCAAATCCTGGGCACGTGTAACTGAGTAAACGGGTAACAGGAACAGAACAGCAATGACAGACTTTTTAGTGATTCGTAGCATAATTTGATTCCTTCCGATTTATTTTTTTATTTCAACGATTCTTACTGGCATTACTGCAGGAACAAGTCCGGAACGTAAAATGATCAATTGTCCCTTTTCGCCAGCAATGAAGGATGATAGTCCATAAGCAAGACCGTGGTATGGCTGCCGGTTAATACAAAATACCTCGCGGGTAAAGGGATACGAATTTTCGGCAATATACGCCTGGTAAGGCTTATAAAATTTTGCATCCGGGTCGTTGTTCCCTTCCGTGGTAATTCCAACAACTCTGATTTTTTGCAGGAAGTTATGTGAGACCGTATCCTGATTATCACTTATCCAGTTAACGCTTATTACTCCAATGGCATTCGGATGGTAAGAGACAAAAGAAATTACTTCGGCATTAGTCCTGACCGCCACACATGTTTTGGGAAGAGAATCAAGGCCGAACTTTTCTTTGAAGTACCGTGGATTACTAGATTTGAAATTATCAAATATCATCTGGAGTTCATTCAACCTGGATTTAGGATTGATTTGTTGCCATTTTGATATTTTCCCAAGAAATATATCCCTGATCTTATCATAGAAAATTGTAGTGTCAGGATTATCATTGTTTACAATAAAGGCAATGGCATCATATGCAATTTTTGTTGTTCTGGGAACAAATTGTCTTGAATTCAGGTACTTTTCCTGATCTCCAGAAAGTTTGTGGTTGACAATCATCAAGGGAACGGAATCATTCATGAAATCTTCAAATACATCCGCCTCTGACTTAAATACCGGATCAATATATACATTTTTATAAAGAGATTCTACGGCATATATTTCGGCTTCAATCATCAAGTGGTAAGAATCGTCGATTCCAACTTTTATTCGTCCGGAGGTAGGAGTGTCAAGATCTTGTTTCCCCGGATTGCCACAACTACAAACCAGAAAGAGGTAAATCACCCCTCCCGCTGTGAATAATTTTTTGGCGGTTTTCATTGGTATATGAAATTCTTATTCCCTTAAAATCAGCGTGTTCTTTTAAAAAAGAACACAAAAATACAAAAAATATTATTGGTTATCCCAAATAATACGGGATAAAAATACATTTCCAGTATAGAAAAGTCAAGAAAAATCGGTTACTCCTGATCCTCTTCCCGTGACTTTGTCCAGATACGAGCCAACCTGAACCCGCCATAGAGGAAAAGGAAAATGGAAAAGATAATTTTAATTTCACTTGGAAGATGCCTTAACATTGGACTTACCAGAATAAATACTCCCAGAAAAAAATAGAGTGCAATAATGAGAACAGAGAAATATTTGAGGAATTTGTTCATTTGTTAATGATGAACTTGCCAGTAAGGAATATCCCACTGATCAGGCCACTGATTCCAATATGAAGGATTTACCACATGACCGTCTTTTCTGAATAATTTCTTTTGATAAAGCCTGATGACGGGATTAAATACAATATCCGTGGTTCCGATAACATAGGTTTCCAAGAGAGTTCCATCTTTGGCTTTTTCCTTTTCCATTTTCACTATGTATCCGTTGTGGGTTAACAAGTCTCTCAGAAACCCGGCCCGTTCTTCGCTGGTCAAGGTTTCTACTATTGTACAGCGGACACCTTCCACTTCTGTAACGATATGTTTACCTTTTAGTGATGCCATTGTGATATTTATTTACCCTCATTAATAAATTCCGAAACTTAAATTATTCACAACTTCGTAAATCGAACTTGCAAACCCGATGACAACAATACCTGCTACGCAAAGTAATAATCCAAGCCGGGTATATCCATCACTTTTAAAATATGCAATGGGTCTGTCGCTATTATTCAGTAACATGGCTTTTATTACAAGTAAATAATAGTATAAGGCGATGATGGTGTTTATAAGGGCGATCAGGACCAGGATATAATAACCCTGCTTTGCGGCTGCCGTAAACAGGAAGAATTTTCCGAAAAACCCCGCAAGCGGTGGAATCCCGGCTAGTGAGAACAAAGCCAGCATCATGACCAGGCTGAGATTCGGATTGGTCCTGTAAAGTCCGTCATAGTCATTGATCGTCTCTTTGCCGGTACGGTTGGAAATGATGGCTACAACGCCGAAAGCCCCCAGGTTGGAGAAAATGTAAACCAGGATAAAATAGATCACTGTTGTCATTCCAAGCTGGCTCTGTCCGATGATACCTAATAAAATAAAACCTGCCTGCGCAATGGAGGAAAACGCCAGGAATCTCTTCAGGTTTTGTTGACGTAAAGCAAAAAGATTACCAAGTGTTATGGTCAGAATCGTGATCACATATAATACATCGCTCCAGAGAACTGCAATTTTATTGAATATCGTGAACAGGATTATAGTAAAAATAAAGGCTGCTGCGCCTTTCGATATAACCGATAAATAAGAAGTAACGTTGATAGGTGCCCCTTCATAAACGTCGGCAGTCCAGAGATGAAAAGGAACGAGTGAAATTTTAAATGCCATTCCGGCAAAGAAGAAGATAAATGCCAGAACCTGTAAGGGAGAACCTGTTATTGCAGGGCTTACTTCTTCAAAATATACCGTTCCGATCGTACCGTAGATCATGGATAATCCATAAAGCAGAATCCCGGATGACAAGGCGGAAATAAAGATTAGTTTAACACCAGCTTCTGCGGAGTGTTCCTTGAACCTCTCGAATGCAGCCAATACTGCAATGGGAATTGTTGCCAGTTCCAGGCCAAGGTAGAACATCAGGAAATCGCCCGCAGAGATCATATAGTTCATACCGATCAGGGTTGAAAGCATCAACAAAAAATATTCACCGATTTTACCCTTGTTTTCCGGTTTCTTCAGCCAATCTACCGACTGGATAAACACGATGAGGACACCGATATTCAGGATATTTTTAAACATGATCGTAAGCGCCGTGGTTTTATACATTCCCCCAAACAATATTCCTGTTGATACGGGGAAAAAACCAAGAATCGTCACGATTGTCATCAGGATAATGGATATTAGGATGATCTTGTGTTTCCGGTCATCCGGCAGGAAAATTTCGACAATCAATAAGATTACCGTGATTGCTATCAGCAGTAATTCATGTCTCATCATCAGCATTTGTAAGAAGTTTTAATTTTAATATTATATGACCTCACAGGGGTTTAATGTATTATTGGTGCAACCATTAGTAATTTTTGCATAATAGGTACAAGTCCTCCGTTGATCATATCCGATAACCATAAAGGAGCCATCCCGATCAGGGTGATCCCAAGAATAAGTGCAACGACGCTCATACGGTCAAACCATTTGGCATCGGTAATTTTTTCGTATTCGTCGTTCCTGATTTTCCCCAACAGGAGAATGCCAACCACGCGCAGGATATATACCGCCGTCACCACGATGGAAGAAGCGACTATGACAGTTGCCACCCGGTGGAATGTATCGAAATGCTGGAATGCGCCGACGAAGATGGTCATCTCAGCTACGAAACCGCTGAAACCGGGGAGCCCGAGTGAAGCCAAACCGCCGATTACATAAGCTACTGCAAGGAAAGGCATAACCTTCATCAAACCGCCCATTTCATTAATATACCGGGTATGGGTACGTCCGTATATCATACCGATCAAAGCAAAGAAGAGGGCTGTCATGATCCCATGAGAGATCATCTGCATAATTGCCCCATTCATTGCGGTCTTATTAAACATCAGGATAGCAAATAATACAAGGGCACAGTGGCTTACAGAAGAATAAGCATTGATATACTTCAGGTCTTTCTGCCAAACGGCTCCCAGCGCTCCGTAAATGACTCCAATGGTTGCCAGGATCAGGAAGATCCATCCAAGTTCATGGGCTGCATCCGGTAGGAGAAACACAGCAACACGATAACAGCCATATCCACCAAGTTTCATGAGAACACCTGCGTGAAGCATGGAGACTGCCGTGGGCGCGGATGCATGACCGTCTGGCGACCATGTATGAAAAGGGAAAAGTGCTCCGAGAACCCCAAATCCCACAAAAAGGAAGGGGAAAAGGAAGCGTTGCATTTCCAGAGGAATACTTTGTTTCGAAATTTTTATCAGGTCAAAAGTAAGTGGGCCGCCATTGGCATTGGAGTTGAGATAGAGACCGAGTATACCCAATAGGATCAGGGCGGAACCACCCATCAGCATAAGTGTCAGTTTCATTGCAGAATAATGACGCGGACCGCTTCCCCATATACCGATCAGCAGGTACATTGGGATAACTGCCAGTTCATAAAACAGGAACATTGTGAATAGGTCAAGGGAGATAAAGAAGCCAAAAACTCCGGTTCCCAAAAGAATCAGGGATGTGAAAAACTCCCGCGGAAGATCCATGATATCCCAGCTGGCAAAGATCCCTGCAAAAATCACAAGAGCTGTTAGTCCTATCATAGCAACTGAAATGCCATCGACACCTATATAAAAATGGATGTTCAGTGTTTGGTACCAGACATTATCCTGTGCAAACAAGATTTCGGCGGTATTGCCTGCTCTTCTTTCTGCAAGGAAAAGAAATATCAGGGTGATAGCACTGATAAGTTGAAGGCTCATCCCCACAACAGCAGTCCATTTGACCTGCATATGGTTTTTGGATAGTAAAATACCAATTACAGTAAGAACCGGTATGATGATAAACAGTGTCAGAATACTCATTCTTCTACGGTTTTAATTGGTCCATAAATAGATGAATAACAGTACAAGTAGTACTGCTCCGGAGACAAAGACCAGGGCATACTCCTGCAGTTGGCCAGACTGGAGTTTCCGGATCCGGCCGGAAGCTTCGTTCGTGATATAGGCCATTCCGTTCATGGTACCGTCAACAATGTGTCGGTCGAACCAGGCGATCGGACGTGAAATAAAATTGAAAATGATTTTCTTTGTAATAAATAAATAGAGCTCGTCAATGTAGAATTTGTGGTAGGCAGCTGTGTAAAAACCACCCAATCCCTTGATGATTTTCTGAGCAATGGTATTTTCTTTCCTGTACAAAACGGTAGCAACTATAATACCTAAAACTGCGATCAGTATTGCAGGGATGGCCACATTCCATTCTGTATGAATTTCGAAGGGTAATCCATCGGATGTAACCAGTTCCGAGAAAGGAATGAATCCAGTAAGGGCTGAACCAATGGCCAGGAAGATTAGAGGTATGGTCATTGTAGCCGGCGCTTCATGCGGAGTATGAAGATAATGAACTTCTTTTCTCCAGAACACTGAATAATAAAGGCGGAACATATAAAATGCAGTTAGTCCTGCTACGATGTACTCTACAGCAAATAAGACTTTATTATGATGGAATGCGGCAACCAGGATTTCATCTTTACTGTAAAATCCGGCAAACGGTGGGATGCCGGATATTGCAAGACAGGCTATCAGAAAAGTGATATGAGTTATGGGTATGTATTTTCTCAGACCACCCATCTCATTCATATAATTGTTGTGAACGGCATGGATGATAGCTCCTGCTCCGAGGAATAACAGTGCTTTGAAGAATGCATGGGTAAAGAGGTGGAACATGGAAGCCATATATCCGAGTCCCTCATGGCTTCCATACCCTGAAACACCCAGGGCAAGCATCATATACCCAATCTGCGACATGGTGGAATAGGCAAGAATCCGCTTTATATCAAATTGAGTACAGGCGATCACCGCCGCAAATAACGACGTGAAAGCTCCAACCCATGCAACAATATCCAATGCTACCGGTTCATGAAAATAGATAGGGAACATCCTGGCTACAAGATAAACACCTGCTACCACCATCGTTGCAGCATGGATAAGAGCTGAAACCGGGGTCGGACCTTCCATGGCATCCGGTAACCAGATGTGTAATGGAAACATAGCCGATTTACCGGCACCTCCCATAAAGACAAAGATCATAGACCAGGTCATGGTGGAAAGACCGAGGAACCAGATACCCTGTCCGCTTGTGAATGCAGGACTATTGGCGCTGGTCAATGTGATAAAATCGAACGTTCCTGTTGCATAAGAAAGCATCAGGATCCCGATTAAAAATCCGAGGTCGGCAAATCGGGTGACGATAAATGCTTTTTTAGAGGCGGCAACCGCCGTATCCCTGGTATAATAAAATCCGATTAATAAATAAGAAGAAACACCGACAAGTTCCCAGAAAATATACATTTGGAAAATATTGGTGGCAACAACCAGTCCCAGCATGGAAAAACTGAAAAGAGACAGTTTGGCAAAAAACCGCTCAAATCCCTTTTCACCATGCATATATCCTATGGAATAGAGGTGCACCATGAAAGATACTGTAGTTATTACGATCAACATCATGACCGATATGGGATCCAGTAAGACACCCAGATCAATATGCAGTTTGTCCGTCAGGTTGAGCCAGCGATAGTTGGCTGCCAGCAGTTTCTGGAATGCCCCGTCGCCGGCCTTTTCGAGAATGAAAAAATATTTATAAGCGGTGATCAGGGAGAGAATCCAGATTACAAAAAGACCGGTAGTGCCGACCACGCCGGAGACAATTGGTTTGAACCGGTTTCCGAACAAGCCGACTACCACGAACAGGATTAGTGGAATCAACAGGATCCAGATGGTGTAACTAAAGTCGATCATATGTCACTGTATTAATACTTCATTTCATTCATTTTCTCCACATCAATATTGACAAGTCTCCTGTAAATATTGATGATGATGGCGATTGCTACGGAAGCTTCGGCCGCGGCAACGGCGATCACAAATACTGTAAAGAACATCCCTTCAAGATGGTTCGGATAAAGGATTTTGTTGAAAGCAACAAAATTGATGTTGACCGAATTCAGGATCAGCTCAATTGACATAAGGATCGTGATCAGGTTTTTACGCACCAGAAATCCGTAAATTCCAACAAAAAACATGATGGTTGATACGATCAGAAACCAGGTTAATGGAACCCCTTCAAACATATTGTTGCGGTTTAATATCGGTTAATCTTTTCTTTTCTTTGCAAGGATGATGGCGCCAACCATAGCAGCGAGCAGGAGGATGCTGATAACCTCAAATGGCAGGGCATATCCGTATTTTCCAGTACTCAGCAAGTTTTGCCCGATAACTGAAATATCCGTCCGGCCTGGGCTTGTTACTTCCATCGGAAAATTGTGCCCCAGAATTGTAATGATGCAAATAACAGCGCCGAAGGCAGCTGCAATAACTGCTACCAGTTTCTTTTTCCAGGTCGTTGTTTCCAGTTTCTGTCCAACCTGGCTGGTCAGTAAAATCGAAAAAATAATCAGCACCACAATACCTCCTGCATAAAGGGTCAACTGTATGGCAGCCAGAAAATTGAATCGAAGCATAAAATAGAGCCCTGCTGTAGCCACAAGGACAAATAACAGAAATGTAGCGGCTCGCAGGATTCGTCGGCTGGTAACAGTCAGGATGGAAAAGATGATGATGACTGCCGAGAAGATGGTAAACATCAATTGATTGTTTGTCATTCTTCAATGTCTTTTGTGATGGATGAACCGGGTTGATTTAATATTTTGGTCAGTTTGGTGCGATCAAATACGGCATGCTCAAACTCTTGTCCCCATGCCAGGGCATCCGAAGGGCAAGTCTTGATACACAAAGCACAGAAGGTGCACATCGAAAGATGGTAAATATGTTTATCGATGATGCGTTTTTTCTTTCCATCCGGCATATTGATCCTTACCGGGACGACTTCGATTGAGCCGTTGGGACAGTTGGTTTCACAAATCCCGCATCCGGTACAACGATGTTCATTGCGTTCATTATGCGGCATGATCACTTCGCCTTTGAACCGGTCGAACATTTTTAGTTTCTTCCGGTTTTCCGGATACTGCTGGGTAACGATTTCCCAAGGACTAAAGAAATATCTTCCGGTCACTTTCATTCCTGTGAGGAGTGATTTGATCGCATAAAAGATATCTGTAAAGTATTTAAAAAAGCTGTTCATAGTTTTCTAAAAATGCCAACCCATTAATACAACAAATGCCATCAGCAGTATATTGACCAGGTTGATGGGTAACAGGTATTTCCATTCCAGTGTCAGCAGCTGGTCGATCCTGAGCCGTGGGAATGTCCATTTGAACCACATCATCATGAAGATCACAAAAGCTGTCTTTCCAAAATACCAGAACAGCGGAGGGATGAAATCCATCACATGGTTGAATCCTTCCCAGCCCCCGACATGGAACGGCATCCATCCCCCGAGGAAGACAGTGGCGGCGATGGAAGCTACGATGAACATGTTCATGTATTCGGCAAGAAAGAAGAATGCAAACTTGATCCCTGAGTATTCGGTATGATAACCTGCGGTCAGTTCCGATTCAGCCTCTGCAAGGTCAAATGGACCTCGGTTGGTTTCGGCAGTACTCGCGATAAGAAAAATGATGAAGGCAATGAGAGCAGGTATATGTCCTTTGAAAATGAACCAACCGTTTTCCTGTCCCGCAACGATCGCGGAGAATTGCATAGTTCCGGCAAGGATAATGATGGTCAGTAACGATAATCCTACGGAAAGCTCATAACTCACGATCTGTGCGCCGCTTCTCATAGCCCCGATCAGTGAATATTTGTTGTTGCTTGACCAACCGGCCAATAAAACTCCGACAACCCCGAGGGATGAAACTGCAATCACATAAAGAATACCGATATCAAAGTCGATGGCATGTAACCCTTTGGCAAACGGTATGGCAGAAATAGCCATAAACGAAGCAATGATCACGATAAAGGGTGCGATGTTGAACAAAAGTTTATCTGCGTTCTTTATGTAAATAAGCTCCTTCATAAGGAGTTTGAAAAGGTCGGCAATGGTTTGTACAATCCCATACGGACCCACCCGGTTAGGCCCGACGCGGTTCTGCATGAAGGCACAGACTTTTCGTTCAGCATAGACCAGGAAAAGACCCACAAGAGCGTAAAAAACCAGAACAACCAATCCGATGATGGTCATCTCAACAATCAGCGCCCAAAAAGGAGTAAGATTTTCGTAAAGAAATTTGTCGACCGACTGGGTAAATGATGTGAAATCATATATGCTAAATGTCATAGCTGAAGAGAATTATCTGTCAATATCCGGAATAACATAATCTAAAGAACCACCGATGGCAACAAGGTCTGCAATTTTACCCTCCCTGCTGATGTGATCCAATGCGCTGAGGTTGGAGAAATTCGGGGAGCGGAATTTCATTCGATAAGGAGTTTTGTTGCCGTCGCTTACAACGTAAACACCAAACTCGCCACGGGCAGCTTCAACACGCTGGAAATACTCTCCCACGGGTAATTTAAGAACGGCTTTCATCTTGGCGGTATAATCACCGGCAGGAATGTTGTCGATAAGTTGTTCAATGATCTTCATGGATTCCCGCATTTCATGCATCCTTACCATATACCGTGCAAAAGTATCCCCTTCATGAAACAGGATTTCATTGAATTCAACGTTTGAGTACATACTATAAGGATGGTGTTTGCGAACATCACAGGAGAAACCAGAGCCCCGTCCGGAAGGACCGGTGACTCCGTAAGATATTGCATCTTCCTTGGTTAACAGGCCTATTCCCTTGGTGCGTTCCTGCATGATGATATTACCCGTTAGGATGTCATCATAATCCTTGATCTTCTTACGGAAATATTTAATAAAATCCTTAACTCGCTTCTGGAAGTTCGGGTGAACATCCTGTATCAGGCCTCCCGGAGTATAATAACTATGGAGCAGGCGGGATCCGAAAGACTCTTCAAAAATATCAAGGATATGTTCACGATCCCTTAAACCATAAAAGAAACAGGTCAGCCCCCCCAAATCCATTCCAAAACTGCACCACCAAAGCTGGTGCGAGGCAATGCGGTTCAACTCATCGATGATGGTACGGATATACTTTATCCGTTCAGGGACTTCAATTTCCAGGGCTTTTTCAACCAACAAACAAACTGCGTGATTATTGATATGTGCAGAAAGATAATCCAACCGGTCAGTAAGATGGATGATTTGAGGATAAGTATTTTTTTCACACATTTTTTCAATACCGCGATGGATATACCCGCAATGTGGCTTCAGATTTTTAACTATTTCGCCCTGAAGTGAAACGACCAGCCTTAACACACCGTGTGTGGAGGGGTGTTGGGGTCCCATATTAATATGGTATTCCTCCTCCTCAATATTTTTGACAGGCAGGTTAATAACTTCTTTCATACCTAAAGTTCTACGATATTTACTTCATCTATATAATCTTTACGGAGGGGATGACCTTTCCAATCGTCGTCTAAAAAGATTCTCCGCATATCGGGATGGTGGTTGAATTTGATGCCCAGGAGATCATAAACTTCCCGTTCGTGAAAATCGGCTGTTTTCCATATGTCACAAACAGTATCTACTGCAGGATTTTCCCTGTCGGCAGTTCTGACCTTAAGAACCAACTCATGTCTGTGTGTTGTTGATTCAAGGTGGTAAACTATTTCCAGGTATTTTACCATATCAACTCCGGAGAGGCAAAAGAGATAATCAAAATTGAATTCCGGCTCGTTTTTTAAATTCCGGGCCAGATCATGCATTTTTTCAACCGGAATAATAAACGTGATATACTGCTTGTTTTCGAGAAATTCTGCACCGGGCACTAGGCTTAGAACTTTTTCCTTCAATGTTGTGTTATCCATGATTAGGATTTATCAATTAGGTGTTGGGAGATTTTCTTGGATTAGCAATGGTTTCCAGCTTTATTTTCCGCTGCAGCTGCATTATTCCATAAAGAAGCGCTTCCGGTCGGGGTGGACATCCCGGTACATATACATCAACAGGAATGACATGGTCAACCCCACGAACTACATGATATGAATTATAATAAAAAGGTCCTCCGGAAACAGCGCAGGCGCCCATTGCAATGACATATTTTGGTTCCGACATCTGATCATATAATCGTTTCAATACCGGCGCCATTTTATTTACAATTGTTCCCGCAACAACAATTACATCGGCTTGTCGGGGACTGGCCCGGTATACTTCTATTCCGAACCTTGAAAAATCGTGCCGGGAAGCCCCTGTGGCCATCATTTCGATTCCGCAGCAGGCAGTGGCAAACGTCAGTGGCCATATAGAATTGGAACGTCCCCAGTCGATCAAAGCATCAACTGAGGATAGCAAAATATTTCCACCGGATTTCTTGAACAACTCAAGGGTGCTGTTGTCCTTGAAATCGGTTTCTTTCATGTTTTTTATTCCCATTTCAAGGCTCCTTTCTTCCAGGCATATAAGAGTCCCAAACCTAGTACAAAAAAGAAAATTACTATTTCCACGAAGGCAGTCATGCCCATGGTTTTCATAGTAACTGCCCATGGAAAAATAAAGACAGTTTCCACATCGAATACCAGGAAGATAATGGCAAACAAATAATATCCAACATTGAATTGAAGCCAGGTAAGACCTTCGGTCGGAATACCGCATTCATAGGCCTCTGCTTTCTGGGGATTGGTAGAGGTGGGTGCAACATACCGTGAGAACAGTAAGGCCCCGCCAACCAGAAAAGCCCCGACAATAAAGAACAGGATCAGACTTTCAGCGCTCATAGATCAAGGTAAAATGTTAATTTGTTCACAAACAAGGTCGCAAAATTATAAATTAATCCGAATAACCTAATGGCCAAATATGCGAAGACCATATTATTCAGAACATATTATATTGATATCCTGACGTTTGATTTTTGATTTCTGGAAAATATCAATTGTTGGATTGATATATGTCAATGAATGAATGTCCTGCCGGGACCATCGCGGGGATTACACGAAAACCAGAAATATGGCTTATTTATTAACAATAACTTTACGTACAATCCGGTTTCCAGAGTTCCTGATCATAAGTGTGTAAATTCCACCGGGAACTTGTTGGAGGTTTATTACTTGTTCAAAATTCTTATCAACATTTATTTCGATGGGATTAATAATCTTGTGATCAAGCCAGTCATAAACCAGGATAGTTAGATTTTCCGGGACTCGTGTGTCTATAGAAACAGTGAACTTACCATTATTTGGAATCGGAAATATCCTGGCAGAAATCCCCGGTAATTCTTCAATTCCTGTTATTGTTAAATATATATTATTTGAGGTGTCGGAGGGGCATCCATTTAAAGTAACAACGCACCAGTACCAGCCAGAATATTGGGCAACGTGGCTTTGACTTGTAGCTCCGGGGATCATATTCCCGTTATAATACCATTGGTTGCCATTAACTGCATTACTCCAAAGTGTATCCCCGTTCGCATGTATAACCGGTGTTTCCGGGGCTGGATCGACAACTACACTATAATTGGTGGCTGAAGATGCAGTACATCCATTACTGTTTATATAGTTTACACTAACCCATTGGTTACCGGCAGTATTCCAGGTTACAGTGATGACATTGGTGCCAGCTCCGGATGTTATAGCACCTCCTGATGAAACCGACCAGGTATAGTTAGTCATACCCGTCTCCGTAATATAAATATTGTCAGTTGAATTTTCACAGGCTTCGGATGGGCCTATAATTGTTGGCATTGGCTGTGGATTTACCGTAACCGGAAATGGCGGTGAGGCAGAACCGGAACCACAAACGTTAGAGGGAGTCACAGTGATATTTCCGGAGGATGCAGAAGGTGAAATATCAACAGTTATTGAATTAGTATTAGAACCACTTGCAATAGTAAACCCTGAAGGAAGTGACCATAAATAGTCAGTAGCATTTGTTACCGGCGTAACAGAATAGGTAACTCCATTTGTTCCGGCACATACTGTGTCTGTCCCGGAAATCGAATCCGCAATACCGACAGTTAAAGAGTTAATAGCTCCATCCACATAAAAGGATGAGGTTGGGATGTCGTTCATCGGGTCTGCGTTTTCATCGGCATATTCACACTCACTGCCTCCTCCGGCTGTATTATTAAAGACCAATGTTGCCGAACCGTTGATATAATTCATGGTAAGTTTTACAAGGGTGTCAGTTGTTGCCAGGCTTATAGGTGTTACACTCGCCCAGGCTATCATAATTTTTGCCAGATTTGAACTAATGGTTACGGAATTGATTACCATTCCTGCGAGGGCCGGATTCCCAACGGCTGTATCAAATGTTGCAAGTGTTGGGTCATAATCTATCCTGAGTGTTACCGAACAAATACTGGTAAAACCTGTAACAAGGACCGGAATTAACGCATTAGAGGATGGACATGCCGATATTGTTAAGGCAGTTGTGACAGGAGCATCCCGGATCGCAAAGGACTTTTCATTAAGCAATAAAAGTGATAAGCATGCTGTAAAACTTAAATATCTGACAATTGTAATCTTCCGCATATTAAAGCGAGTTAATGATCTCTAATTCGTTATCAAAATTAATAAAAAAATAGGAAATCTATTGTTTAGTTACTTTCAATGATAATTCCAATGGTTCCAGGTTCAAGAGGTTTTTGTAAATGAATGCAAAAAGTATCCTATCCGTCAATAACCCAAAAGGTAATACCTTTGTCGAAAATGTCTTAATCTCTACATTCCTGCATTTCTGCATTCATTAATTCCTGCATTGAAAAATTATGATCTCAATTCAAAATACACTGGTTTCCGATGACCTAAAAGAGGTCTTCTTTTGCTGTGACTTGAAGAGATGTAAAGGAGCCTGCTGTGTTGAGGGTGATGCCGGCGCTCCTCTTGAGGAAGAAGAAATTTCGATGATAGAAGATTATAGGGATGAAATAAAACATTTTATGAGAGATAAAGGTATAGAGGAACTAGAAAAGAATGGGGTATTCGATTATGATGCGGAGGGACGGTTTGTAACACCACTTGTTAACGGAAGAGAATGTGTCTATGTTTATTTTGAAAATGGTATCGCCCGCTGTTCCATTGAAAAAGCATTTACTGAAAAAAAAATACCATTTCCAAAACCTCTTTCCTGTCATTTATACCCGGTTCGTATTGGAAAACTATACAACGGTGAGGCTGTTAATTATCACAAATGGCAAATCTGTAATCCGGCGTTTGAATTGGGAATAAAGAAGAATATCCCGTTATATCGTTTCCTTGAAGAATCTCTGATCCGTAAATACGGCCAAAACTGGTACGATAAACTGTTCGTTATGTAATTTTTCGCTATTTCGCTACTTCGCTTTTATATATCACCCTCTCAAAGCCTCAGCCCCGGAAACAATTTCGAGTAGCTCTTTGGTAATAGCCGCCTGACGGGCTTTGTTGTATGAGAGGTTAAGATCTCGTATTAGGCTTGTGGCATTGTCAGTAGCCTGGTGCATTGCGGTCATCCTCGCTCCCTGTTCGGAGGCAAAAGAATCAAGAACAGCTTTAAATAATTGAATCCGCAAGGTCTTTGGAATGAGTTCGCGAACAATTGTTTCTTTGTTTGGCTCAAAAATATAATCGGCTTCCATCTTCGTTGTTGAAGTGGTTTTTTCATGGGCTACAGCTGCGATAGGAAGATATTGTTCTACCACCAACCGCTGAACGGCTGCATTCTTAAACTGATTGTAAATCAATTCGATTTTGTCAATTTCTTTGTCGGCAAAATTCTTCATCAGTTTTATGGCAAGTTCAGAAATCCTGTCAAAGGTTAAATTGTCAAAAAAGTCATCGTGTGATTCCAGTACCGGGTATTTTTTCTTCCTGAAAAACTCGCTTCCTTTCCTTCCTATAGTTATTAATTTTACATTGTTTGCATTAATTTGACTGATATACTTCCTCTCTAACAAAGCCGAAGTGGCTTTGATCACATTGGAATTGAATGCTCCGCACAATCCACGGTTAGAAGTCAGGACAACCAGTAAAATCTTTTCCGGTTTTCTTTCCTGTGAAAATGCGTTTTCTTTTGAATCTTCGATGCTGTTGCTTAGATTCTGAAGGATCTCCCGTAATTTGGCAGCGTATGGACGTAGTCTTACGATGGCATTTTGAGCCCTTCTCAACTTGGATGCCGCCACCATTTTCATTGCATTTGTTATCTGCTGGGTGGATTTTACCGATGCAATCCTGATTCTAACTTCCTTCAATCCGGGCATATGGATCTTTATTTCTTTTCTTCGTATTTCCTGGATATCTCTTTGGCAACTAATTCCATGGTTTTTACATCCTCATCCAGAAGTTTGCCTGTTTTTAGGTTTGTCAGGACATCGCCATGTTTTATTTCCATAAAATTAAGATATTCGATTTCAAAATTGCTTACATTTTTAGTAGGAATATTTCGAAGGAGTCCTCGGGTTCCGCAGAAAATGATAGCAATTTGTTTTTCCACCGACATTGGGGAATATTGAGGTTGCTTCAGGATTTCAACATTTCTTGATCCTTTCTCCAGAACAGCTTTTGTAGCTGGATCCAGGTCAGATCCAAATTTTGAAAATGCTTCCAGTTCACGGAATTCAGCCTGATCTAATTTAAGGGTGCTTGCAACTTTTTTCATAGATTTGATCTGCGCATTTCCGCCAACACGGGATACTGAAATCCCAACATTAATGGCAGGCCGGATTCCGGAATTGAATAATCCTGACTCAAGGAAGATCTGTCCGTCGGTGATGGAAATCACATTGGTTGGGATATATGCCGAAAGGTCGCCGGCCTGTGTTTCTATGATAGGCAGGGCTGTCAAAGATCCTCCCCCTTTCACCATACTTTTAATACTTGCAGGAAGATCATTCATTTTTCTCGCAATCGCATCGGCGGAGATGATCCTTGCAGCACGTTCAAGCAAACGCGAGTGAAGATAAAATACATCGCCCGGGTATGCTTCCCTTCCTGGAGGTCGGCGAAGGAGTAACGAAACTTCACGGTAAGCAACAGCCTGTTTTGAAAGGTCATCATAAATAATCAGGGCAGGTCTCCCTGTGTCGCGGAAGAATTCTCCGATAGCAGCGCCTGCAAACGGAGCATAGAACTGCATTGCGGCCGGATCCGAAGCTGTTGCCATTACAACGACGGTATAAGGTAAGGCTCCTTTTTCTTCCAATGTTCTTACGATATTGGCAACCGTGGAGCCTTTCTGACCAATGGCAACATAGATACAATAAACCGGTTCGCCTTTTAAATAAAACTCCCGCTGGTTAATGATCGTATCGACGGCGATAGCCGTTTTGCCAAGCTGCCGGTCACCAATAATAAGTTCCCGCTGGCCACGGCCAATTGGAATCATGGCATCAATGGCTTTTATACCTGTTTGAAGTGGCTGGTTAACGGGTTGCCTGAAGATGACGCCAGGGGCTTTGCGTTCAAGTGGCATTTCGTAACGGGGGCCTTCGATTTTTCCTTTCCCGTCGATAGGGTTCCCGATAGTATTTATAACACGTCCCAGTAAGCCTTCCCCTACTTCAATCGAGGCAATACGACTGGTTCTACGAACTGTATCTCCCTCTTTTATTTCATAGGATTCACCTAACAAAACAGCGCCGACATTATCCTCTTCAAGGTTAAGAACGATTGCTTTTAATCCGTTTTTTTGAAATTCAATTAATTCACCTGATTCTGCATTATTAAGTCCGTAAATACGTGCAATGCCGTCGCCGACCTGCAACACAGTGCCTACCTCTTCCAGTTCAGCAACATTGTGATAACCGGCAAGTTCTTTTCGCAGGATCGCAGTAACTTCAGCGGGTTTTATTTCTGCCATATTCGGTTCTGTTAATTTAAATAATTACTTTTCTTTCTAATATCCTTTAACATACAGATTTATCCGTGCCAGGCCTCTTTTAAGCCTGTCGAATTGACGGCCGATACTGGCATCAAACTGTTTATCCTTCCATGAAAGTACAAACCCTCCGATCAGCGCTTCATCAATCTCCTCCACCAGATCGATGTTCGCTTTTGAATAATGATTCATCATTTCTATTACCTTCTTGCGTGTATCGGCATCCGGTTTAACTGGTGCTGTAAAATTCACAGTGAGGATGTTCTTATACTCCTTGATCTTTTCAATGACTTGTTGCGCTATTTCCGGGATATACCGTTCCCTTCTTTTGCGGATCAGAACAAGCATGAATGTTAACATGAGTTCTCCAACTGATTTACCGAATACTTCACGGGTGACATTCAACTTTTTATCGGAATGAATTACCGGTGATTTCAGGAACAATTGAAGATCGCGGTTTTGGTTACAAATATCCAACACGATACGGGCATCCCCAAATACCCGTTCAATTGCATTTTTTTCAATTGCAAGTTCAAACAGAGCATTGGCATATCGTTCTGCAACCAGGGTTACGTTCATAATTTTAACTGAGATGGATCTTCTTTAATAATTCACGGGCATACTCTTCCTGTTTCTTTGGATCGGCGAGTTCCCGTTGCAAAATTTTCACTGCCACTTCCAGGGAGAGCTCGCCTACCTGGTTTTTCAAATCGGTCATGGCAGCCATTTTCTCATTTTGAATACTGATTTTTGCACTCTCAACGACACGCATGGCTTCTTCCGCTGCTTTTCCGTGGGCTTCTTCAATAATCTTATCTCTTATCTTACGGGCATCATTAAGGATGGCGTCTCTTTCATTTTTTGCTTCCTTAAGTAACTCTTCATTGCTGAAATGCAACAGTTTCATCTCTTCCCTGGCTTTATCCGCTTCATGCAACGCTTCATGAATAGAAGCTTCCCGCTCTTTTAGTGCTTTTAGAACAGGTTTCCAGGCAAATTTTCCAAGGATGAACATCAAAAATAAGAATGCCAAGGTCATCCAGAAGATTAAGCCAAAATCGGGGGTTATAAGTCCCATAATTTTTCTTTTTACAAATTATTGATTGAGATTCCATGAAGCATAACCAACTGTTATGCCACATGGAATCCGTTTGTTTACTAAATGAAAAGGATCAGCAAACAAACAACAATAGCAAAAAATGCTACCCCTTCGACGAGTGCGGCAGCGATGATCATGTTTGCACGGATATCACCGACAACTTCCGGTTGCCGGGCGATGGATTCAAGAGCGCTTTTACCGATATTTCCAATACCGATACCTGCTCCGATCACGGCAATCCCGGCACCCAAGCCTGCTCCCATCTTGGCGACAGCGGCAAAATCGCCGGCCAATTGCAGTAAAATTGCTAATAATGACATAATTATTGTATTAAGGTTACTACTAAAATTAATTCAATATTTCAATTTGTACTTCCTAAATCCTGCCGGCAGGCAGGCGTCCTTCGTACTTTATCAGTGGTGTTCCGGTTCAACAGTCGCCAGTCCAAAATATAATGCAGACAATAAAGTAAATACATATGCCTGAATAAACGCTACCAGAATTTCCAGTAAATTCATAAAGATCATAAAACCCACGGAAACCACCGAAACACCAAGCCCCAGGGCATAGCTGATCTGGCCGAAGATAAAAATCAGGCATACAAAACCAAGTACAATGATATGTCCTGCGGTAATGTTAGCAAAAAGACGAACCATCAGTACAAATGGTTTTGTGATAATACCGATGATCTCGACGACCGGCATAAGAGGTATCGGTATCTTCAGCCACCATGGTACGCCTGGTGTGTTGATGATATCAATCCAGTAATGCTTATTTCCATTTAAAGTAGTGAGGATGAAAGTAAATATCGCCATTACCATTGTAACGGCAATATTGCCGGTCACATTCGCCCCTCCAGGGAAAAAGGGTATAAGACCAAAGAGGTTATTAAAAAAGATGAAAAAGAAGATCGTCAGCAGGTAGGGTAGAAATTTTTCATATTTCTTTTCACCGATGGAGCTTTTGGCAATATCGTCTCTAATGAATAGGATTAAAGGTTCCAGCAATGATTGAAGTCCATGAGGCGCTTCCTTGGGATTACGCTGGTATGACCGTGCAACTGAAACAAAAATCAATATCAGCAGAAGAGAACTGATAAAAATTGCGAGAACCGTTTTAGTGATAGAAAGATCAAATACTTTTGATCCCTTTCCTTCACGGTTTACAGATTTAAGACTAATGATTCTTCCCTTATTGGGGCCATCTTGTTCAAGTCGGAATCCCTGAAAAGAATTAGTTTCGTTATGAAACCTTGAGGAGGAAAAACAATAAAATTTTCCTTCACTGTATATGATTATAGGTAATGGGATAGTCAATTCGGTGTGGCCAATGGCCATAATATGCCATTCATGGTTATCGACCACGTGCTCCATGATCATCTCACCCGCATTGAATTTCTTAGTTGCCGCTTCAATTGAAGTCTCTTTTGGGGTCGAACTATCTGCAGAAGGATTCGGCTTTGTATTGTCCTGAGAACCCGCGAATCCTTTGTCAGCATAGAAAAATGAAAGGGTCAGAAGGGAAAAAATGAAGAAAATAATTAACCCCGTTCTCCGTAATGCCACCATCCGATTATTTGATAATAAAATTGGGGTGCAATGTTACGAAAAATAAATGAACCGGGAAAATCTTAGTCCTTTGTCTTTTTATAAGGATCATTCACATATAGATATGCATACTGGTCAATCCCGGCATAGGTTTGAATCGCACCCCAGTCCTGCCAGGTTTGTGTATCATACCAGTAGACTGCAGGGGGAATTTCAGAGAACCAGGCATTTCCGTTCAGGTCAGTCCAAGTCGCAGCATAATAGATCCCATGCTGCATGCTGGCATAGGATGTGGCAATTAAGACTTTTTCATTGATAACAGGAAGTCCTGTATAAAAATCGAGTACTTTGACAGTTAAACTGCCAACAGTAGGATCAGCGGGAAAACAAGAAGGTAGAAAAACCAGAGTGCACATTAACAAAACTGCAACCATAAATGGGATGTACTTTTTCATGATACCCTCTTTGATGAATAATTGGAGACAAAGATATACTTTTTTAATATCGACCCTTCAATCAGTGGGTCCGCTTTCTGTAACCAATTATGAAATAATTCGTCTTAATGCTTCGTTAAAGAGTAAATTAAGTAATTTTGAATGGTTTTAAATACACATTTCCAATGTTTTCTCATCGAATCACTAAAGGGGCCATGACCCTGATGTTTTTTATCGCAATCCTGCTTCCCGTCTTTAGCTTCTCACAGAAAATATGGACTCTAGAGGATTGTATCAACTATGCCCTTGAAAACAATCTGGACATAAAAAAACAATTACTAACTGTTGAGACCAATAAGTCGAGCTTATTGCAAAGTAAGCTGGGCATGCTCCCCGACTTGAATGCCAATGCTACTAATGTCTGGAACTTTGGCCAAACTATCGACCAATACACCAACACATTTGCTACAAACACTGTGCGGTCGAACAATTTTTACATTCAGAGTGGTTTTACGATTTTTAGTGGTCTCCAGAAATTTAATACTGTCAAGCAAAACCAGATAAATCTTCTTGCAAGCAAATATAATCTGGATGTCCTTAAAAACGACATTTCTTTATCTGTTGCCGGTTATTATCTTGATATTCTTTTTAACCTGGAGTTGCTCGATGTGGCAAGGGAACAGCTTCGTATTACCAAGGACCAGGTCGTTCGTATTTCAAAAATGGTAGAAGCTGGCGCTTCTGCCAAAGGAGACTTATTAAATATCCAGGCACAGCAATCGGCAGAAGAATTAACAGTTATTGAGGCTGAGAATCGCCTGAATATTTCTAACCTCTCTTTGCAGCAACTGATCGACCTCACGGTTACCAGAGATTTTATTGTGGAAAAACCAACACTTAAAACAGTCGCAGCGCCTAAGGAACTGATCACTCCGGAGATCATTTTTGAACATTCTGTTAAAATCAGGCCAGAGATAAAAAGCGCTGAACTTAATGTTAAAAGTGCTCAGAAATATGTAGCTATCACACGGGGAGCCGTTACTCCAATTCTTTCATTCGGCGGGTCATGGGGAACCGGATACTCCGGAGCAGCACAAGAACTTGATCCGACTATTCCTCCTGTAATTAAAACTGAGAATATCGGTATTACTCAGATATCTCATGATACTGTTCTCGGATCCTTTGAACAATCTTCTTACCGGATCCGCTCTTTCAAAGACCAAATGAAAGTAAACGAAAATCAATCTTTGGGCTTTTATCTTAGTGTCCCTATATTCAATGGGTGGCAGGGAAGGACTAACATTTCAAAGGCAAAAATTCTGGAGCACCAGGCCGAACTGGATCTCGATATAAAGATCAGGGATCTTCGCAAACTTATTGAACAAGCGTACGCTGACGCGGTTGCATCGTTGAAAAAATATAATTCCTCGCAGGAAAAAGTAAAAGCTCAGGAAGAATCTTTCAAATACACATCACAGAAATTTGATGTAGGGATGATGACATCATTTGATTATAACAACAGTAAAAAGGATTTGACAAAAGCCCAATCAGATCTGCTTCAAGCTAAATATGATTTTATTTTTAAAACGACTATTCTCGACTTTTACATGGGTAACCCCATCCGAATCTCTGAATAGTAATAACAATTTAGTACTTTCGTAAATTCGATTTATCGTTCGTAATTCCTATTCATCCATGGCTTCCAAGAAATCAAAAAAGAAAATGTGGATTATCATAGGCTCTGTCGCCTTGATCATCATAATTATATTTTTTGCAATCCTTAAAGGTAAAGGCAGCGACAACATCAAGGTGGCCACCGAAAAGGTTGTGAAACGTACGATCACGCAGACCGTTTCTGCCAATGGGAAAATCCAACCGGAAAAAGACATCAAGATCAGTCCTTATATTTCGGGTGAAGTTGTAGAACTGAAGGTCAAAGAGGGAGATCAGGTGAAACAGGGTGATCTTCTGGCAAAAATTGATCCCGAGATCTATATTTCTATCTACGATCAGCAGGAAGCCTCCGTCAATTCGCAAAAAGCAAATGAAGCAAACTCCAGAGCACGACTTGCTCAACTGAAAGCTCAATTCGAAAATGCAAGGATGACCTTTGAGAGACAGGAAAAACTTTATCAGCAAAATGTAGTTTCTAAAGCCGAATATGATCAGGCAAGAGCTGCCTATCAGGTAGCTAAGGCTCAGGTTGAAGCAGGCGAGGAAGAAATAAAGGCTTCCAATTTTATGGTCAAAAGTTCTGAAGCTGGATTAAAGAAAGCAAAGGAGGATCTTACGAAAACTGCCATCTTTGCTCCAAGTGAAGGTACCGTTTCGAAGTTAGGTGTCGAAAAAGGCGAACGTGTTACCGGTGCTTCACAGTTTTCCAGTGGTACGGAAATCATGCGCATTGCCAACCTCAACGAAATGGAAGCTCAAGTTGAAGTGAATGAAAATGATATTGTCCGGGTAGCCTTGGGAGATACTGCCTTGATAGAAGTAGATGCCTACCTGAACAGAAAATTCAAGGGAGTAGTTACAGAAATAGCTACTTCTGCAAATACCACCGGTGTAAGTGTTGATCAGGTAACAAATTTTAACGTCAAAATTCATCTCTTGAAGGATTCCTACCATGACCTTTTGGATCCAAAGCGTTTGGACTATTCTCCTTTCAGACCTGGAATGTCATGTACCGTCGAAATTCAAACCGAAACCGCTACCAATGTGCTTACTGTCCCTATCCAGGCTGTTACAACACGAATTGCCAAAGATAGCCTTGATAAGCTGAATGCAAAGGCAAAAACTAAAAAAGATGATGGTGATGATCAGGTTGAACTTGTCACTTCCAAGAAAAGCGAAGAGATTCAGGAGTGTGTTTTTAAATATGCCAGCGATCTTGCAAAAAAAGCAGATGTGAAGACCGGTATCCAGGATAATACTTATATTCAGATTCTTTCCGGACTGAAAGAAGGCGATGAAGTTATTGTAGCCCCTTTTACTGTTGTATCCAAAACCCTGAAAGACGGTGACAAGATCAAAAAGGTCGACAAGAAAGATTTGTTCACTAAGGACAAATGATGCATGGGAAAGATCCTTTGCATGGATACAGCCACAACTTTCTGTTCTGTCGCCCTGACAGATTCAGGACAGCTGATGGCACTTAAAGAATCTTCTGTAAAAAACCTTCATGCCTCAAATCTTACCGTTTTTATTGAAGAAGTCCTGAACTCGGCCTGTGTTTCCTTTGCTGGGTTGGATGCCATCGCTATAAGCATGGGACCTGGATCATATACCGGATTACGGATAGGAGTAGCAACGGCAAAAGGTCTTTGTTATGCACTTGATAAACCTTTAATTGCAATCCCAACTTTAAAAGCCATGGCATTGGGAATGCGACTGAACACACCTCCTCATGCCACCTCCAAGGAAGATCTGCCTGCCGTCAAAGCAGGTGAGAGGACAAGGGGATGGGGCTACTGCCCGATGATAGATGCCCGCCGTATGGAGGTTTTTTGTGCCATCTATGATGCGAACCTTCAGGAATTTCGTGAAACAAAAGCAGAGATAATCCAGGAAAATTCTTTCAAACAATTTTTGCTGAGACATCCTATTGTCTTTGCTGGTGAAGGAGCGGAAAAATGTAAGCCTGTCTTAAAGAATTATAAAAATGCTATTTTTATAGACGGATTTAATAATTCTGCAAAATATATGGTTTTGCTTGCAGAAATAAAATTTCAACAAAATGAATTTGAAGACCTGGCATATTTTGAACCTTTTTACCTGAAAGATTTCATTGCCGGTAGACCCCGGGTCAAAGGACTCGACTCCTGAAACGCCGACTTTTTTGTAATGACTTAATGACCTTATGACCTACTCTCCTTCCTATACCCGATTCAAGACCCGTGTCATACAACTTGGGGAAATTCCCATGGGTGGCAAATATCCCATTCGTGTCCAATCCATGACCAATACCGATACACGCAATATAAAAAGCACCGTGGCACAAACGATCCGGATGATCAAAGCAGGATGTGAATATGTTCGAATAGCAGTGCCGGGAATGAAGGAAATTGAAAGTTTACGGGAAATAAAAAAGATCCTTCAAAAAAAAGGTTATAAGGCACCACTGATTGCTGATGTTCATTTCAATCCGAAGATCGCTGAAATTGCAGCAACTTTCGTGGAAAAGGTAAGGATCAACCCGGGGAATTATAATGATAACAAAAAGAATACAACCACAGGCAGGTACCTGAAAACCCGGTATGAGGATGAACTGGAGGGAATTGCAAAACGCCTTAAACCGCTTATCACAATATGTAAAGAAAACGGTACTGCTTTACGCATAGGGACAAATCATGGCTCCCTTTCAAGTCGGATACTTAACAAATACGGCGATACTCCGATTGGAATGGTGGAGTCGGCATTAGAATTTGTAAGGATCTGCGAAGATCAACAATTCCATAATCTTGTTCTTTCAATGAAATCCAGTAATACCCGTCTAATGATCCAGGCTAACCGGTTGCTAGTGGAACGTATGAACAAAGCGGGGATGACCTATCCCATTCACCTCGGTGTGACGGAAGCAGGTGCCGGAGAAGATGGTCGTCTGAAATCAGCCATTGGTATCGGGAGTCTTTTATCTGATGGAATCGGCGATACTATCCGGGTTTCCATCACGGAGGATCCCGAATATGAAATTCCGGTCGCTTATGGAATTTTGCAGGCATCCGGAGCGCGTATTACTAAAACAGAATTTATATCCTGCCCCTCCTGTGCAAGAACGCTCTTCAATATTCAGGAAGCAGTGGAAAAAATAAAATCCCGTACCGGTCATCTCACGGGTTTGAAAATTGCAATCATGGGTTGTATTGTAAATGGTCCTGGTGAAATGGCTGACGCTCATTACGGATATGTGGGTGCCGGACGAGGAAGGATTATGCTCTATAAAGGGAACGCGCTGGTTGGAAGAAACATTGCGGAAGCCGATGCTATTGATACCTTAATCAACCTGATAAAAGCCAACGGTGACTGGGTAGAGCCCGTTTGAAAAGAAGAAAGTGCATTCATATCCCAACAATTACCCTTAAAACTCTTGGTATGATATCATAAGTGAATGGGGTATGACCAAGAGATTCACCATCAGTCTCCAGATAGATCTTGCCGGTTGACCGTATCCGGATCGACTTCCCCCTGAAAGTTTTTACCACGGGTAAATCGACAAGCGTACCATCGTAAAGCTTCCGGGCATGCCTGATGACAATGAATTTTGAAGCTTTTTTGATGATCATCATGTCGAGCAATCCGTCATCAGGAATAGCATAAGGAACCTGCATCATCCCACCTCCGTTATATTTACAAATTCCAACATTCATGGAAAAAATTTCTCCCTTGAAAACGACCTGGTCATCAACTTCGATGACACCTTCCATGAATTTGTATTGAAACAGGCTTGCAAAAACAAAATAGATGTATGCCAACGGGCCACCCTTGCCTTTTTCCTTAAGTATATTTGTTTTCTTGGCAACGAGTGCATCATATCCCATACCGGCGACATTTAAAAAATACCTTTGTAAAGTTTCGTTCTTTTTATGATAGGATACTTTTCCAATGTCTTGTTTGAAGATTTTTTTAGTCTTTAAAATGTTAATGGCTTTTTCATAATCAAATGGTATTCCAAAAGTCCGGCACCAATCGTTGCCTGTCCCTACCGGGATCATTCCAAGATTGAGTTCTTCCATGGGGATCATGGTTTGATTCATAATCCCATTTAATACCTCATTCATGGTTCCGTCTCCACCAACAACGATAAAATTTCGATATCCTTTCTCTAAATTCTGTTCGGTAAGATGAATGGCATGGTTGCGATGTTCTGTAAACACGCAATGAAAATCAAACCCCTCCTGTGTAAGGAAATGACATATTTTTGTCCAATCCCGTGCTCCTTTTTTACTACCGGCATTGGGATTGACTATGACAAGCCATTTTTCAGGGGAAATATTCGTAGATTCAATCATGAAAAAGATGTTAAAGAGTGCAAGTTAAAAAATTACTACTTTTATACAACGAATTTGAAATTACTTTATCCTGAATTATCTATCATTGAAGATGCCTGAAATCTATGACCAAGTATAAATTTATTCTCGTAGGTTGTTTTTTTATCCTTCTGTTTTTCCGGTCACCTTCCCAAACCGTCTCTAATTCTGATAAATCGCTGAAATTTTTCAATAAAACTGAATTCGGAGCTTCTTTCGGAATCGGATCTTTTAAAACAGATATTATTGACGGTACTCAGAAAAAAATTAAAAACGATGAGCTTATAATCACCCTCCAGACTATAAACGGAGTGAAATATATGAACCGTCTCGGATTAGGTGCAAGTATCGGATTTGAAAAATGGAGAAACGGATTTTTCTGGCCACTGTATGGTTTTGTCAGTTATGATTTCAAACCAGGAGATAATTCATTTTTTACGGATATCTATCTTGGATATTCATTCGGAACACGATATAGTACTACACACTTTGAAGAGGGCCAGGGGGCATTTAGTTTCAGTATCGGGATTGGTTATAAAATGAAGGTTGCCGGCAAGATCAATTTTATGTATGAGGTTTTTTATAAGTATCAATCGATGGAATCAAACTATAATGTATATATATCCGATTCGGTCAAAGTTCTTCATAAGATTCGTACCGTCGATTATAAAGTTCCATTGCACTTTGCAGGATTTAAAATAGGAGTCATTATTCCCTGAATGTTGCACCAGTTAAATGGATTCCTTTTCTTTTCTGGCAAACAGGAAAAAGCAATAAAAGAAAGCAAAAAAGGTAACTCCCATCTGTGATTCTATGGTATCGTCGGTTAGCATGGATATCAAGGCGATTATCAGAAATATGAGGAAAAAATTATCGTCAAACCGTTTGGTAGCAAAAGCAGGATAAAAAATTGCAAAAAGGAACCAAATCAGTCCGAAAATTCCGAATCCAACACAAACCGACATGAATTGATTATGCGAGCGCCATCGCTGATCAGGAGAAAGTTTTGAATGCATTGTTTCGTACTGTTGCTGAAAGGCGATATTCATATCTCCTGTCCCGACACCATAGAGCCAGTTTTTTTTTATTAGCTCCAAAGAGGCCTTCCAGAATTCAAGGCGTTGCATTATGGTGGATCCCGTTGGATTACCCGATAGTTTATAGTTTTCATATCCCATCAGAAATTCGTAGATGCGACCGCGGATACTGAATTTTTTCATGTATAATATATTTGCAGTCCCTGTTTCGATGGCATGAATCTCCTCGCCGGATAGTTTTTGTACTGCATCAGCATCTTTACGCTCTCCTTTTGAAGTCAGAAACCGAACCAGGGTAAATTTAATCGGCTGACCTTTCAAATCGTTGCTGTCAAACTGGATCTTGCTTCTTTCATTCCATGATTCACGGAGTTCATCCCATTGCACATATAGCCAAATGTAGTGTCCATTTTCAGTCTGTTTATGAAAAGGATCATGTTCATATGGATTACCCCGGGAAGTAATTGTTTCCAGTTTTTGATAATTGACTGGATCTGCCCGGTAAAAATCACGAATTGCTTTCTGCATATATAAAAAGATCCCACTGGTCACAACAAGGATCAGGATGACCAGCCCGGTTTTCAGCCATTTGTTTTTTCTTCGGAAAATAAGAATGGGTAAAAGAAATAATAAGGTCAGAATGGTTATGGCAAAACCGGTAATTGATTTAGTGATCACCAGGTACATCATAAACCAAATGAGGATAAGTAATAGCAGGAATTTAATGACTACCGGAAAAGTTTTTTTCTTCAGTATTAAATACCCCGTAGTAAAAATCGAAATGCTGATTAACAGCCCAAAGACAATATGCCCGACATGATGAGCAATATCACGGATGTCGATATAATCATGATTGATTACTTTCAATGTATTGAAAAGGGTCACAATGAAAAGAGAAAGGACAAACAGAATCATTAAATAGTAGAATGTTTTTCTTTTAATAGCTTCACTGGTTGAAAGGAAAATGGGAAGTATGAAAAGGGGAATTTTTGTCCGGAGATCTTTAAGTGCATATTGAAAATCTGTCGTGAAGAGCAGGCCAGCAACATGAATTATGAAAATGGAGGCAAATATCATTGCCGGCCTGTTATTAAAAAATTCGCGGAATCCTTTTCCAATTCCTTCGAAGAGCAACATGAAAAAATAGGGAACAATTAATAAATAAAACCTGGTACCGGGATTGTTTTTATAAAAGCCTTGAATTTTTCGAATGTCAAGCCGTTCCAACACCCAGGCTCCGGTTAACCACCACTGACCCATGCTGATCATGAATTTGGAAAAGGGAAGAAAAGCCAATATCAGGATGAGTCCAAAAAAATAGTTGTACCGGATGAATTGTTTGATAAAATTTTCCATGACGGATGATTTATGCGAAAAGTCTGGCTCTTCCCTTTTTAAGCTTTGTCTTAAAAATAAAAAAACTGTCAGTTCCCCTTATATCAATTCTTTTCATCTCATAGGGTTGTTTTACCGGATAAGAATTGATTCTATTCCCAATACGCAATGCGAAATCAAGACTCATTGATTTAAACAATGTGAACATTTGTTCTTTTAAGACGGGATCTTTCTTTGGATAACCACCATAAGGGTAAGCAAGTACTCTGACGAAGGGAATGTGATAAAATGAAAGGGTGCTTAGGCAATTATTAAGATCCTCTTCCATATCGGTAATGGCAAGATCGTCATAGTTTTTGTGAAGAAAAGAGTGAAGTCCAATTTCGATATGCGTATCGTTGGAAATTTGATTCAGTTCCTCCGGACTCATTATTTGATCATTTCCATTATCCCAGATGTTTGTTTTTCCGAGGTAGGCCAGGGGAACAAAAACTGTTGCTTTAAAATCAAATTTTTTAAATATTGGAAATGCAATATCCCGGAAACTTTTATAGGCATCATCAAATGTAATGATAACTGCTTTTCTGGGTAACGGAACTCCATTTGCCATCAGGGATTTTAAATCCTGGAATGATAGTGACTTATACCCTTGTTCTTTTAAGTAGGTAAATTGAAGATTAAGATCGTCGATGGAAATAGTTAATTTCTCTTTTTTAGAGTCAGAAACCTTATGATACATGAGTACTGCAAGCCCCTTTTTCCTTGGGATTAGAATACTGTATTCCATTGTGAGCCAAATAAAGACTACAAGCAAAATAGCAGGAATAATGATTTCAATTATAGTCATCGTTTATTTTGCTCAATGGTTTTTGCTACCTTGATTGAAGCATACATCGCTCCAAGAAATGACCATAAAAATCCAGCATATCCGTCCAGAAAACCTTTTTTAATAATATAAATCGTGAAAAAACTGATTGGAAATTTTAACGCTACCCAGCATTTGGAAAAGAATTTTCCTTTATCGCTGTATCCTTGGGCCGCCTGTGATGAATACCTGTTTATCTTTTCTAATTGATGGCTGAGATCGCGATAGGAATAATGGATGATTTTGCCTTTCAGGATTCCTATGTCCCCGTTAACCTCAATACCTTCATGCACCGGGACCAGAGTAAATTTGCCTTGCGTGCGGTTAAAAAGCCGTATATGAAATTCGTGACCGACTCCACCATGCCTGAGAATCTTCCCCAGGTAATTTAACGAAAATGGTATCTTGAATCCTGCATTCCCTGCAGGATCCGCTTTAATTCTTATGATTTCCTCCTGTAACTCTTTTGTAAGGACTTCATCTGCGTCGATAGAAAGAATCCAATCGTTTGTCGCCTGGTCAACGGCAAATTGTTTCTGTGTCCCATATCCATTAAATTCCTTACGAAAAACTTTACATCCATTCGCACGGCATATCTCTTCAGTATGGTCGTCGGAGTTGGAATCCACTACAATGATTTCATCTGCAACAGGTTTAACCGAATCAAGACAACCCTGAATGTTACTCTCTTCGTTGTGAGCAATGATGACAACAGAAAGTTTTGCCATATTCACCGATGTATTGTAAAATCGTCCCAGTCCAAACCCAGGGTAAATGAATCTCTGAACAAATGGAGTTCCTGGGCAGACAGGGTCACAGTTTTTATCTCTTCCTTCCCAGGTTCCGCTGCCATTAGAAGACTTCCTTTTGCATCAATTACCACCGAATCACCAGAGTGATAAAAGCCATGTCCGTCATCCCCGACACGATTAACTCCAATTACATAGGCCTGGTTTTCCATAGCTCTGGCCGATAACAAAGTTTTCCAGACTGTTTCGCGGTTATTTGGCCAGTTTGCAAGATAAACTAAGATATCGTATGAATAGGTTCCTTCATTGTAAGTGTTCTTGCTCCAAACCGGGAACCGCAGATCATAGCATACAAGAGGTTTGATTTTCCACTCTTTCACCTCGACAATCAGGGATTCATTTCCTCCCTTAAAGATCTTATATTCTTCACTCAAACGGAAAAGATGACGTTTGTCGTATGTATATAATTCCCCGCTGGGATAAATGCAAACCAGGCGGTTGATAAACTCATTTTTCTCTTCTATCAAAAGAGACGACATTATAACCGAATTTTTCTCTTTCGATTTTTCTTTGAGAAATGCCAGGGATCGCCCATCCATGGTCTCTGCGCAGGATATAGGATTTATTGAAAATCCGGTGTTAAACATTTCGGGCAGTAGGATCAGATCGGTTGATACATCTATATCAGAAATTAACCTGTCGAAATTTTTTAAATTTTTCGAAGGTTCTTCCCAAAAAAGGTTGGTTTGAATCAGAGTGACAATTAGATTTTGCATACGATCACTGTAATTTGAGAGTAAAAGTAAAAAAGATATGTGTAGTGCCATTGAAAAAGTATAATTTTGCTTTGCAAACAATAATTTAATTACCATGAATACGATTGATGATTATAATTTTAAAGACAAGAAAGTGCTTATTCGTGTTGATTATAATGTGCCATTAGACGAAAATTTCGAAATTACAGATACTACTCGCATAGATGCAACTTTGCTTACTATCCGGAAGATTTTAGCCGACGGTGGTTCTGCAATATTGATGTCACATCTTGGGAGACCTAAAGGAGGTCCAGAAGAAAAATATTCACTTGTACATCTTCTCCCCTATCTTAATAAATTATTCAAAGTTCCTGTAAAGTTTGCCGATGATTGTATTGGTCAGTCTGCCCGGGACCTTGCTGCCTCCATTGAACCAGGAGAGATTCTTTTACTTGAAAATCTCAGGTTTCATAAGGAGGAAGAAAAGGGGGATGAGGAGTTTGCACAAAAACTTGCCTCACTCGGAACTTTTTATGTGAATGATGCCTTTGGTACTGCTCACCGGGCACATGCTTCTACGACTGTTGTCGCTGATTTTTTCCCCGATGCTAAAACCTTCGGCTATGTTATGGCCAATGAGATTATAAATATAGATAAATGTCTGAACTCCGGTAAACGTCCCTTCACTGTAATTCTTGGCGGAGCAAAGGTGTCTACCAAAATTGAGATTATAAACCATCTGATGGATAAGGTCGACAATCTTGTGATCGGAGGTGGTATGATGTTTACCTTTATAAAAGCATTGGGGGGAGAGATCGGCGCTTCCCTGATAGAAGAGGATTATGTAGAACTTGCAAAAAATATTGTTGAAGGGGCTAAAATCCTTGGAGTCAATATTTACATTCCTCCGGATGCGGTTATTGCTGATGCATTCTCCAATGATGCCAATAAAAAAACCAGTAGTGCATACGATATACGTATCCCATGGATTGGAATGGATATCGGTCCGATCTCTTGCCAGAAATTTAACCAGGTGATCGAGAAATCGGGGACTATCCTTTGGAATGGACCGATGGGTGTCTTTGAGATGAGTAATTTCGAGGATGGCACCAAATTTATTGCCCAATCGATTGCAGAAGCAACGCAAAATGGCATATTCACTCTGATCGGGGGTGGCGATTCGGTTGCTGCAATAAATAAATATAACCTGGCCGATAAGGTTAGTTATGTGTCGACCGGTGGCGGCGCCATGCTGGAATACATCGAAGGAAAAGAACTGCCTGGGATCAGGGCAATTGAGGATTAATTTCCGGAAATTTTATTTTACCTCCCAAAATTTTAACTATAACGGGGAAAACTTTCGTTATTTGACGATAGATCAGGGATTGTTTTTTATCTTCCCTGGTGATTCCTTTTTCTTTGGGATCAAAACTTGTGATAATAAACAAGATAATGCTGCATAGAACTATTCCTTTTATAAAACCAAGTATCGCACCGCCCAGGTGGTTGAAAAATCCCATTCCGACAACATCTACAGCCTTTTCCATAAGCCGTGCAATAATTAACACTCCGATGACTACCAATAGAAATGTGATAGTGAAAGAGAGTATAGGCAGCCAGGTTTTGGATGGCTTGAAATACTCAAGCAGGAACTTATCCATAAAATTAGAAAAATTCACTGCCAGGTAAATCCCGAGAATGAGTGCCGCTATTGTTGCAAGACTAATGATAAATCCTTTCCGGTATCCCAGGATTACGAAAACAAGTACGAACACGATAATCAATAAGTCGAGAAAATTCATAATGCCTGAAGTAATTATTTCTTTAATCGGGAAGTTAACTCTGTACCAAAAACAAAAGCATTCAGTTCTTCGTTTCCCGTATGTAAAATCTCTTCCTTATTGCCCTTCCACCATAATTCCCCATTATAAATGAAAACTACACTGTCGCCAATACTGAGAACTGAATTCATATCATGTGTATTTACGATGGTAGTGATTCCGTATTCTTCCGTTATCTCTTGAATAAGATGATCGATCACTCCTGAAGTTTGGGGATCAAGACCAGAGTTGGGTTCATCACAAAAAAGATATTGGGGATTCATTGAAATTGCTCTCGCAATGGCTACTCTCTTGCGCATGCCACCACTGAGTTCCGATGTCATCAGGAAATTTACATTGTCGAGGTTCACTCTTTTCAGGACAAAATTCACCCTGTCCAGTTTTTCTTCAATTGACTTATCAGTGAACATATTCAGTGGGAACATTATATTTTCTTCCACATTCATGGAGTCAAATAATGCTCCTCCCTGAAAAAGCATCCCAAGCTCCTGCCGGAGGATCTTCCTGCTTTCAAAATTCATCTCCGTGAAGTTTCTTCCGTCGTAAATGACTGTACCGCTGTCGACCTCGAACAAGCCCACCAAACATTTCATCAGTACCGTTTTTCCTGATCCACTTTGGCCTATGATCAGGTTCGTCTTTCCTTTTTCGAAGCTGCAACTTACCTCTTTAAGAACATGGCGTTCACCGAAATATTTATTTATTTGTTTCGCCTCGATCATGTGAGTAACAGTTGCGTCAGAACCAGGTTGAACAAAATGATGAGGATGCTGCTTACAACCACGGCTTTTGTACTTGCCTGGCCGACCTCCAATGCCCCTCCCTGGGTTTCATAACCATAAAACCCGGAGATTGAAGAAATGATATAGGCAAAGAAAAGAGTCTTTGTCAGGGCATAGAAAATGGTGTATCCTTCAAAATCTATCCGGATTCCGGAAATATAATCGGAAGTAGTCACGAGGCCAGTAGCGATCATAGCTACCCATCCACCCAGTATTCCCAGCCACATACTGAAAACTATAAGTACCGGATTAATAAGGATAGATGCAACAAGTTTTGGGAAAATCAGATAATTGGCCGAATTTACTCCCATGATCTCAAGGGCGTCTATCTGTTCCGTCACACGCATAGTGCCGATCTCCGAAGCAATTCTTGATCCTACCTTCCCTGCAAGGATCAGGCTTATAACCGTCGGTGAAAATTCGAGGATAACCGACTGCCTGACGGTAAATCCTACCATCGACATTGGAATGAGGGGGCTGTCGATATTGTATGCCGTCTGAATAGCTACAACCGCACCCATGAATATTGAAATGAATGCAACGATCCCTATTGATTCTATTCCAAGGTGCTCGAATTCATTGAACAGTTGTCTCCTGAAAATTGTTGCTTTCTGGGGTTTGGTAAAAACCCTTTGCATGAGAATTACATAGCGGCCGATGCTGATAAATACCTTCAGCATAAATTCTTTTTGCTAAAATACCATTTTTCCAAAGAAAGACGTTATTAATATTATGGAATTTGATATAAATTTAATGGGTTAATAAAAACATGCACTTTTTTTTCCGATCAGCCCGTATTTTTATCATTTTTGTCGGACTCTTTGCAATTCTTGAAGGGTCATGTACTTCGTCACATTATCCATCACGATCTAAACGTAAAAAAAATTGCGACTGTCCTTCTTTCAGCCAAAACATAAAACTAAACGGATATTACGACTTACAACCACATCTGAGATAAGAAAAATCTTATCCAACCGTTTACCGGTATATGCCATTGAAACGATTTTAAATTATTTTTCAGAATATCCGTTTCATTTTATGATTGTCCGGAAACGACATTCCAAATCGGGAGATTTCCGTCCGGCCCAAAATGGAAACCCTCCCAGGATTACCATAAATGGAAATCTCAACAATTATGCATTTCTGATTACCCTGGTACACGAAATTGCTCATCTGTATGGAACACGATTTGAAAAAAATTTGTTTTCCCGCAAATCCAGACGAATTCCCCATGGAAATCTATGGAAATCTGATTTCAGGCAATTAATGAATCCATTTCTCACGCCGGCTGTTTTTCCAGATTCTATTCTGCCTTCACTCATACGTCACATGGAAAATCCAAAGGCCTCTACGACTGCAGATCCTGAACTGTTGCGGTCGATTATGCAATTCGATTACACATCCGGCGTTATTCATCTTGAAGAATTGCCTATGGATGCAATGTTCCGGATTCATAACGGAAAACTTTTTCAAAAAAAGGAAAAACTTAGAAAACGATACCGGTGCATATCATTAAAGGATGGGAGGATTTATTTAATAAGTCCTGTAGCCTCAGTTTCACCTTTAACCTCTTCGGTTTCCGTTTAATTCTTTTTTTTATATCGCTTAATTGATACTTTTGTTCTTTAATGTAACATTTCTTTCGATGACAAAATCGATACATAATTTTTGTGTGATCATGGCGGGCGGCGTTGGCGCCCGTTTCTGGCCTATGAGCAGAACAACACATCCGAAGCAGTTTATCGATATCCTTGGCACCGGTGAAACACTTATACAACAAACGTATAGCCGGTTCCGTAAGATCTGTCCAAAGGAAAATATTTATATTGTCACCAATGAACTTTATAAAACATTGGTCAGGGAGCAGATCCCCGAAATGGCTTGTAATCAGATTCTGTTGGAGCCATCCAGACGAAATACTGCCCCTTGCATCGCTTATGCCAATTACTGCATTCTTCAGCGCGATCCTGATGCCCGGATTGTTGTTGCCCCTTCCGATCACATAATTCTTAAAGAAAATGAATTTCTTGAAGACATCAAAACGGCCTTGATGGCCGCAGGGGAACACGACTGGTTGTTGACTCTTGGCATCCGGCCAAGCCGTCCTGATACCGGTTACGGCTACATTCAGTACGAAGATGGATCGATATCAAAAAAAGAACGCCATATCCGTAAAGTAAGGACCTTTACGGAAAAACCGGATATCGGACTGGCGATAACCTTTCTGAAATGCGGAGATTTTCTCTGGAATTCAGGGATTTTCATATGGTCACTGAAAAGTATCATGAAGGCCTTTGAAGAATATCTTCCGGAGGTCGATGTGTTATTTAAGAACGGATTGGGGAAATACGGAACAAAAGAGGAAAAAGAGTTCATCACAGCAACCTATTCCATTTGTAAAAGTATCTCGATCGATTATGGCGTTATGGAAAAAGCATCCAATGTATATGTGCTTTCCGCTGATTTTGGATGGTCCGATCTGGGAACCTGGGGTTCCCTATACGAAAACCGGCAAAAGGACGTGAACGGGAATTCTGTGGTGGGCAGGAACGTTATGATCTATGATTCTTCCGATTGCATCGTGAATATGCCAAATGATAAAGTAGTAGTCCTGCAGGGTCTGAAGGATCATATCGTCGTCGATTCGGATAATGTTCTCCTTGTCTGCCGAAAAGCCGACGAACAACAGATCCGGCAGTTCGTGAATGATGTACGACTTGAAAAAGGGGAAAAGTATGTTTAACAAAAAATCCGGTAATACCGGCTTTTTTTATTATCATTTATTCAGCTGCTCCCCAAGAAATTTTTCCATTGTCCGGTAAAAATCAAACCGGTTCTCTTCATTATGAAAGCCATGCCCTTCATTATCTTTAACCATATATTGAACAGTGATACCACGTTTTTTCAAGGCTTCAACCATCTGGTCCGCCTCTGCCTTATTTACCCGTGGATCATTGGCTCCCTGGGCAATGAAGAGCGGCGTTTTGATTTTATCTGCATTAAGTGCTGGTGAAGTTGCTACAAACTGCAAGCTGTCAGTTTTTGGGTTGCCAACCATCTCATGCATCATATCCAGCATCGGTTTCCAATAGGGTGGTATCGTTTTCAAAAAGGTAAATAGATTCGAAACTCCCACATAATCGACGGCGGCTGTATATAGATCGGGTTCTTTTACAATGCCTTCAAGTGTTGTATATCCTCCATAGCTTCCACCGTAAATGGCAATCCGCTTGGGATCTGCAATTCCCTGATCAATCAGCCACTTTGTTCCATCTGTGACATCATCCTGCATTTTCAATCCCCACTGCTTGAAGGAACTCTCCCAGAATTTCCGTCCATATCCGGTCGATCCGCGGAAATTTACCTGCAATACGGCATACCCGCGGTTTGCCAGGAATTGAACTTCGGGATTAAAATACCAGCCATCCCTGGCCCATGGACCTCCATGCGGATTTACAACAGCAGGTAAGTCTTTGGCCGTTTCCATGGTATATCCTGAGGGCAGGGTAATATAACCGTTTATTGTCATGCTATCCCTGCTCTTGTACTGGATCGGCTTCATCTCGCCAAGCTCATTTTCAATCAACCATGGTCCGATGTCGGCAATTTTCTGCAGTTTATCAGTAGTTTTATCATAAATATAATAGCCCCCAAGCGACCTGTCACTGAACGTACGGATTATGAATTTATCTTCTTCTTTGGTTGTCCATGGAATATTAACCGTGACTCCTGGTAGTTCATTCTGTACTTTTTCATAGATTTTCCTGGTCTCATCATCGAAGAAGTGCTTTTCCATTTTCCAGGATTCATAATCTGCAATCGTCAATACCTTCCTTTTTTTAGAATATTGAAGACCGGAAACGTCAAAATCGGGATTTTCGTAAAGAATTTTTATTTCCTTACCATTGGCAATATCGAATTCTACAACCACCGTTTTATCCCGCCCAAGGTTAGAAGTGGCATAAATGTTTTTGTTGTCAAATGTGAAGAACATCGGATTAACACTCTCTTTAAAATTGGTTGTTAAAATCGGTTTGAATTTTCCGGTTTCTTTTTCGCGATAGAGTATTTGAGTATTTATCCCATCAACTATGGCTGTTGCTGCCCTCAGTTTCCCGTCATGATCCATAATCCAACTCTGGATATTCCCCGGGTTTTCGGCCAATTGTTTCATTTCTCCTGTTTCAATATTCAGGCGGAAAGGATCAAAAGCCTCGGGATTTCGCTTGTTCATCCCGATAAGAACTTCATTCGGGAAATTCTCCATCTGGTCGAAAACTTCAGTCCGTACTTTTGGAAAATCGGTAAAGCATTTCAGGTTTGTGCCGTTAACATTGACGCCATAAAGTTTGAAATTTTCGTCCCCGCCGGTATCCTTGAGGAAAAGGATACGGGTTGGATTCTTCCAGAAATAGTTGGCAATATCGCGGTCTTTCTCCGAGGTCAGCCTTATGGCGCTGTCTTTGCCGATCTCCTGAACAAAGATGTTCATCCGTTTTTCAAAAGGAGCCATGAATGAG
>Ga0172375_10000994_pt1 | contig 45819 bp, 65 predicted proteins | sample LakKiv1m_FD_114537 | JGI IMG/M metagenome (GOLD analysis project Ga0172375, IMG submission 114537) | Freshwater microbial communities from Kabuno Bay, South-Kivu, Congo - kab_092012_11.1m | ecosystem: Environmental > Aquatic > Freshwater > Lake | place: Democratic Republic of the Congo... | reverse complement strand
GGAAAAGAAGGAGAGACCATTTAAGGACCCTTACTGGGTAGTGGATGCAGGAGGGAAGTTTGATATTCAAGCTAAGTGGTGGCCACCCTCTTACTACCAAGAAGTAGTGGATAGGATGAAGGGGAAAGTGACCTTTGTACAAGTAGGAGGACTAGATCATTTTCATCCAAGACTAGAAGGAGCAGTAGATTGGGTAGGGAAGACAGTAAACATGAGACACCTAGTTCTCTTGATTTATCATTCTGAAGGAGTGCTTACTCCTGTCTCCTTTCCTATGCACTTAGCGGCAGCTATGAGTAAGCCTTGTGTAGTAGTTGCAGGTTCTAGGGAACCAAGTCACTGGGAAGCATATACCTCTCATGCCTTCCTCCATACTTGTGGAACTATGAGTTGTAGGAAAGATGGAGGAGGTTGTTGGGTAGGGAATAATTGTAGTAACGTGGTAGAGTTTGATAATCCAGACCTAGTGAATTTTCCTCAGCCCAAACTCAAAGTGGCTAAGTGTCTAGAAATGATCAAGCCAGAAGAAGTAGTAAGGGCTATTAGTCGCTACTTCGAGGGAGGAATGATACAGAGATCTGCTACGGTAGTAAGAGAGTATAAAGAGAAGAAGATTGCTGAACAACTGGAACCTGGTAAGAGGTACCTACTTCTCTTTGAGCATGGACTAGGAGATGCAATAATGTTTGTTCCCCTAGTGAATGAACTTAGGAGACTATATCCAAAGTCAGTAATACATTATTCACTGGGAGGAAAGAGAGGACAAGAAATCTTGTTTCCAGAAGCAGTGGAATGGAGGCCTGACCTCTATGACAAAGCCTTTAAGATAGGCTTTCCTATGGAAGGAGAAGGAAGGACTAAGCAGGAACAGTGTTGTCATTATGAACTAGGGATTCCTTTTGTTGATGCTCGACCCTCTTTTGCTCTTACCGAATCTCCTATAGTGCTTGTTCACTTCCAATCGACTTCTTGTAGTTGGATGAACCTTCCGGAAGGAACAGCGAAGACTATCTGGGATGAGGTAGGACAGGCAGGAAAGATTCCTTATGAAGTGCAATTCTACCACTATTGGAATGCTCCTACCAAAGATAAGTATTGGAACTTCTTGACCACTACAGCAAGGAACGCTTCTAAGGAAGCTTCTAATGCTCAGAATCTCCTTGGACTTATGCAGCGAGCCTATGCATTTATAGGAGTGGTTAGTGGACCACTTAACCTTGCACTTGCGGTATGTCCGGAAAGGACTCTTGCCCTAAACACCCAACTAGGGGTAGAAGGAATTACTAGGGCTAAGGTTGCTAGGATAGATGCTTTAAGGTATCGACCAGGAATTGTAAGGCAGTGGTTGACAGAGATTAGGAAAGAAGAGGGGAAAAAGTGACTAAGCAAGAAGTGACCACTACAGATATCAACTCAGAAGGACTGAAAATCTCTGGAAGTCCTAGAATAGGAGACTTTCAGGTTTTTATAAATGGAAAGCAAGTACTCTTAGATTGTTGCACAGAAATCAGGGTGACTTTTATTCCAGGGAATTCTCCACAACTTGTTTGTTACTATAGCGGAGTTGAAAGCAAATGAGTGTTACAGACAAAGTGACTACTAGGTATAGCTTCCTCATGGGGAGACGTAGGGAAGGTTGGTTAGCTATGCTCTCTAAGGCAGAAGAGAATTTTGCTAAGATAGTAGTAGAGACTGGCTGCATTCGCCAACATGACGACTGGGGAGCAGGGATGAGTACCCTAGTGTTGAAAGAGTTTTGTGAAGGAACTGGGGCAGAGTTGATTACTATAGATAATGACTCTCGGCATCTCAATATAGCTAGAGAGATATGTGGAGAAGAAAAGAGCATCTACTATGCTTGTGTTGACTCAGTAGACTTTTTACGTTATTATACTTACCCTATTGACCTCCTCTACCTAGACTCTCTCGACTTCTACCCAGAGATACAACAAGAGAGTCAATTCCATGCCCTTGAAGAATTCCAGGAGGCAGAAGATAAGTTGCATAAAGGGAGCGTGGTAGGGATTGATGATTGTCAGCAGGAGAAAGGGGGTAAAGGAGGATTGTTAGTACCATTCTTAGAGAGAAGAGGATGGAAGAGACTTTATAGTGGCTATCAGGAGGTCTTCTACCTTGAATAGGATAGTGGATAGAGAGATACTTGAGACAGTGTGTAGGATAAGGCATAAGAATGGCCATAAGATAGTAGTTACCAATGGATGCTTTGATGTACTTCATGCAGGACACTTTGCGCTTCTAAAAGGATGTAGGGTTCTGGCAGATGCAGTGGTAGTACTAGTAAACACTGATGAGTCAGTACAATCACTGAAAGGTTCTGGACGGCCTATAGTACCCTTGAGGTTTAGGCTAAGTGCTCTCTCCAACCTTCCTTGGGTAGACTACGTAGTGCCCTTTAAGACTGAAGAAGAACTAGAAGAACTTCTTGTAGCTACTCAAGCAGATCTTCTTGTTAAAGGATCCTCTTATATGGGAAAGAAGCTTACTGGAGAGACATTAATTACTAGGTGGGGAGGAAAGGTGGTGTATATTAAGGAAGAAGAAGGTTTCTCAACTACCACTTTACTGCAGGAGGGATGCCTGAAAGGGTCGCCCCCTCCGACCTAGACAGCTTCCCTTCCTGCAGTAGATATTTCAATAATTGAAATAAGTAGAGGAGAACTAACTTTGAATAAAGAAGCCAAGAAAGAGTCTTCAATGGACAAGGATGTCGAGGTAGGAGTCATGCTAGGAGAGGTCAGGGAAGGCCTCAAAGGAGTAGCATTTAGCATGGATAAGTTAAGAAAAGAAGTAGAAAAAGTAGAGAAGTCTTGTTCTACTTGTAGGGAACAGATTCTTGTGCGATTAGTGAAAGTGGAGGATTGGACTAAGTATCAATGGTGGGCAATTACAGCAGCTTTTGCTACTATATTTCTTTTGGCAGGATGGTTATTTACGATTCCTAGGAAGTAACTGGAGATAGTTATGATGAGAGTGCTTAAGTGGTTGTTAAGTATTACTATTGCTTTTTTCCTTGCTTGGCTCTGTATCTGCTTAACAGCTTGTGCAGCTGCACAGAAACAACAGACGGAACAAAAGGGAGCTCCAATAGTAGCAAAGGAAGGAGCAATAGTAGAAGCTCCCACTACTAACAAATCATCTAATAAACAAGTGGCTACTACTGGTGACTCTGCTGGAAAGGTAGGTGGGGACTTCAACGCCCCTAAGTTTCGACCTGTCAGAGAGACAACTAAAGGGACAGATAAACGAGAGCCTCTTGTTCGCTGCAATAGCAATGATGATAGTGATTGCAGCACTTTGGACAGACCCACCTGCCTCTGGGATGATCAGGTGGATTCTGATACTAGTGTTCGCCGCGAGTGCCCTAGTAGTGTTACTAGGTCTGTTCCTCTCCATTACAACTCTAGTAGGAGTCAAAACATGAGTCTTAAATGGATTGCTCTTGTGGCTTACTTTACTCTTCTTATCCTTTTTCAAGACTGCCTTAAGTCCTTTGCCTCTCGTCTTTGGGTAGCTTTTAAGGAAGCCTCGAAGGGTGAGAAGTAAAGCAAAAGAAGTGGTAGAAGTAGCAAAAGAGGTAGTGACTAAATTTGCTACTTTTACTATAGAGGAAGAAAAAGGTAGGGAGATAGTGATTATTCATCTCCCTACCTTTTCACTTAGAACCTACAAAAAACTTATCAACAAGTTGAAGGTTCAGGTACCTAGTTATCGTGATGGGGTGAGTCTTCGATTTTTGTGGTCGGGGCCAGAGTCTTTGTAAGACTAATCACTAGTGCCTTTCCAGATTTTCCTCCAAGCTCCCTGGTGATCTTGTTGGCTAGTTCGAGAGTATCTAGGTTCTTTCGGATAGTGTCTGCATTCATACAGTAAGCATGAGCAGCGGCTATCTCCGAAATTGTTGCACTCCCTCCTCTACGTCGAAGGAAGTTGATTAGTTTATCAACTTCTTTCCCAGAGGTAGTGGCTTCGATGGACTCGAAGATTTTATAGAGGTAGGGTTCGTTGACTGCTAGAAGTCTAACAGCATCCTCTAGGTCTTGCTTTTCGATGATAAGGGAATCTCCTCTCATAGCAGAAAGAATCATAGCAATCTTAAATACTGTTTCGCCTTTTCTTCCAGCATAGGGACGAAGGAGAGGAGGATAGGAGTTAGGATCAAGACACTCTTCATACCAAGTTTCATACCACTTATAGGCTTCAGGAGATTCAACAAACTCGCCCTTGAGAGTCCATAGAGATCGTATATCCTCTACTACGTCCTTCAGTTTTGCGTCGTCTACTTTTGGGTGTGCTACACGCTGTCCGAGTCCTCTATCAGAGATAAAGAGGATTCTCCCTGCAAATCCTCCTGCTACTGCATCAGAAGGCATTGAGTGTCTAACCCAGTCAACAGTGGTTCCTGCGAGGAGGTTGATATAGAGTTTATTGCAGGTTTCGATTCCTCTCATGATAGAATGGTAGTTGTAGATTTCTTTACATCCATATACTTGAGTAAGGAAGGCTACTATTCTTAGGTCTTGCTGAGTAGCACCTATAAAGGAAGCGAGTTCATCAGCTACTATGTAACCACTACTAGTGCCATACTCCTTAAATTGAAGAGCGAGAAAGTTTATCATACTTTCAGGTGAGGACTGCTTTTGGCTAAACATAGGAGCTTTAGGATTAGTTTTGAGAAGAAGGTCAATTGCAAGTTCAATAGCGGTTGATTTAGAGGAGATGGCTGATTCTGCAGTAAGGATTATGTAGAGGTTTGGATAAAGAATACCATAACCTCTATTCATCCAGACCCTCCTATTAAGTGCTACAGAAGCAGCAGAAATTATTGACCACTGATGAAAAGATTCAGCGCACTGTTGGCGAATAAAGGCAGAAGCATAAGAGGTAACAAGATCAGTGGTTAGTCTCATTTTGGGTAACCTTTTCAAGATTCATGTTGAGCATTGTCATTAGATGACTCCTAAATGCTTAAGGTGATCGTCGATGAAATGTAGTTGTCCAAGGATGTAAGTGCGGGTTGGAGTACTATTGTCTAAAGGAATACCACAGAAGGGACAGTAGTTGATTGGATGAGAGATCATATCAGTAGTTTTCTTAGGTCCTTTATTAATTTCTGCGTAGAGGATTAGGCACCAATTGGAAGGTAACTTGAGTATAATAGCTCCATGATAGGGAGCATGCTTACACTCAAGAATGGCTACGTGGTTAAGAACTCTCTCTGGAGGAGGAAGAGGATGAGCTTGAAGAGGTTTAGAACTGCTTTCATTGTTATTCATTATCTCACCATTCCTCCGGCATGTCAGTCTCCTCGCCTCTTTGCTGGATATTCTGCTGGCGTCGGGTATTCTCCACCTTCAAAGACGTGGACATAGTAGGCATCGAGAAATGCCCACAAGGCTTTATCCCCTCCATTGACGAGAGCATACATGGCATCGTTCGCGTTCAAGGAGGAACCGTCGTAGTAGCATGGTTGACCGTCGCAGAACTCGCACGAGCCGTCTATTGGCTCCTGGCCGGCGTAGTGGGGCTTCTTGGAGTGATATCCCAAGTCAGCGGGGAGCGGAAATGTCTTAGATGTCTCGAGATTCAGGTGTCTGACGTGAATGCCATCAGGCAAAACTCGTTGTGGAAGCCAGCCGGTAGACAGAAGAAACTGGACGGCTCCAGCGTCTCCCTTTACGACAAAGCGCATCTCCAGCCCGTGCTTGCCGTGGGAGTTGCCTTTGCCGGGCTTGCAGTTCGGCTTGTTGAACTTGCACTCGAAGTTGATGCAGTCGTACCCGGCCTCGAATCGAACAATGTGCTCTAGAGTTGTCATCTCATTCCTCCCATGTCTCTGGTGGTCGGTGTCGGTCATGGGTTCGACTCCAGCCATTCGCGTAACTTCCCATGCTTGCTTATCACGTCGGTAGGGTCATGGGCGTTCGCTTTATCCACGAACCACTGGACAAGCGTCCTAAACTCCCTGTACTTCTTGGCCTCCTCGATGTAGGCGGGCAGGGCGGTACGGGCGCGTGCGATGAATTGGCCTTCGGCCTCCATGCGTGTTGGGACATGGCAAACGGTTCCGTCGCTAGCGAGGATGCCTATACAATGCTCAGATACGCACCCAGAGTTCCAGTGGTACCAATTCCATGGTCCCGGCGTCGCCTTGTCGCACAGTTTCGCGTCCGCCATAAGCTGTTCGTCAGAGATCATACTCTTCTTCCTCCTTTATGGACATCCTTCATCTCTCCCCAACTAGGACCTGCCTTCAGTTCCCAAGGGATATAGTAAGTACGGCCGTGAGCAGTAATAGGTATGTCAAATGCTTTAGTCAACAAGGTAAGAACGTCAAAGTCTTTTGGAGCTTGAAAGACAAAGGAATCATGCACCTGAAGGAGGACTTGAATACTAGAAGGACAAGACCTTCTAAAGTTGACTAGAGCAATGTTTAGCAAGTCCCCTACTGTAGATTGTGGTATATAGGCAAAGGCTGCCTTGAATAGTTCTTCTCCCCATCTTCCAAAGAAGGTTCTCTTCCTTCCAAAGTAGTTAACAAGAATCCTTCCATTTTTGAGTTGCTTGATTATCTCATCATGCCACCTAGGGATTCTAGGAAACTGTTGGAAGTAAAGGTTCCTGATTCGTCTGCCTTCAGCTTCTAGAACTCCAGCCCTCTTAGCAAAAGTAAAGGGTCCTTCTCCATAGTTGAAAGCATGAACGTGAGTCTTAGCAAACTGTCGCTGGTCTTTAGCGACCTCGTTTTCTGGGATTCCATAAATCCAAGAAGCATTGAGACGATGAATGTCTTTCCCTTCCTCAAAGACTCTCATCATTGTGGGTTCTTGAGCCTCATAGGCAACAACCCTTGCTTCAGCTTGAGAGAGATCAACTTCATAAAGGACAAGACCTTCATCAGGAATAAAGAGTCTCCTAAAATTCCCACGAGGAATGTTTTGGAGATTAGTGCCAGAACCTACTACAATAGAACCTGAAGAAGAAAGTCTTCCAGTAGCAGGACCCTTTTCTACCTTACCATCATCTTTCACTGTCCCTCCTATATTATAGGAACAGTGCATCCTTCCTCCTTTTAGTTCTGCATCGAGGTAAGTGGAAATGAGTTTTGCGTGGCCTCGATAAGAAAGAATATGGTTGACTGCTTCGTGATGAGTGAGACGGAAGAGGTTAGAGAGGGCCTCTTCATCAGTAGTGACTGACTCGCTGCCTCTTTTGTGTTGAAGAGGAAGACCAAGTTTGTTGTAGAGGAGGACAGCGAGCTGCTTGGGAGAAGCGATGTTGACCTCGAAACCAGTAAGTTTTTCAAGGTTATACATAGCTTCTTCTAGACTAACTTCTTCTTCAAGCCTTACTCGATCTCTTAGAGATAGGTTGATCTTGACTCCCCTAAGTTGAAGTTCGAGAAGAATATCTTCTAATGGCATGATCTTGGAGTCGTAAAAGTCACGTACTCCCCACTCTTTCATTTCCTCCTCAAGGACTTTGTAGGCCTCAAAGCACACCATAGCATCAAGACAGTTGTACTGCCAGAGGTCAGAGCGAGAGAGGTGTTTATAGTAGGGTTGGTCGGTGTAGATGCTACTAACCACGTCGAGAGCTTTGGGGAGTTCAGGATAGACAAGATGGAATGCATTCATAGTGTCCATAAGCATACCACGAACGGGAATCTGCATCTTATGCTGGAGCACTCCCCTATCAAAGGAAGAGTTGTGAGCTACCTTCTTTATAGAAGCATCTCCAAAGAACTCTGCTAGGAGCTTCCAGATAATTATCTCCTCGTCCTCTGACCAGTAGGGATCGAGACCCTTGGTGATAGGGATACAGAAAGCAAAAGAGGAGTCGTAGGAGATAGCGAGACAGAGGACCTGAATATTACCACGAGTGGTTTCTAGGTCAAAAGCAACTGTTCCCTTCTTCTTCGCTGTCTCAAGGAACAAAGTCAACTGTGAAATACTATTCACTACTACCCACTGTCTAGGGATTCGAGAGAGGTTAGGAGTAGAAAGCTCTTTTTCTGTCCTCTTAAGGTCGAAACGCATAAGAGGAACTACTTCCCAGGTTCTAAGCGCAAAGGCAGGATGGTAGGTAGGGATTACTTTGCAGTTATAAGTGGAGTTCCAGAGAACAGATCCTCTCCACTTAGAGATGTCTCTCTCACCAGTAAGAACGGAGAAGGGCTCGTTACCTAGGCAGAGTATTACTCTAGGAGAGGTCTTCTTTATGTCCTCTAAGAGGTGTTGAGTCTCACTGGCAACCAAGTCCTCTGGAAGATTCTTGAACTTGTTTTCTGCTGGACGAACCCTAGAAACATTTCCGATTCTACAGTCCTCCCTTCTTATCCCTACATCCCTAAGGAGTTCAGTGAGGAGTTTCCCACTGAATCCTATGAAAGGTTGAAGGTCACGAACTTCTGTTTCTCCTGGAGCCTCTCCTACAATCATGAGACGAGCAGGTTGAGGACCAGAGAAGGGGACTTTGATGTTAAGATTCAAAGAAGACCTCCTCGCATGTTCCAGATATGGAAAAGGTGATAGGAAGTATACTAGGACACTGCTTAAGCGGCATAGGATCAAGGTTGAACACGTTAAGCTGTGTGTCTAAAGTAAGGTTGGTGATTTTTACACACAAAAGTCTGTACTTAAAATCACCAATGATTAGAGTTATCGTTTGTGGCTTTTGCTTCTTGACATCTCTTTTCAACTTCTTCGTAGTCATGGAGTCTTTCCTTAAAGAGTCTCTTCATCTCGTAGGTGTAGATCTTAAATCCTATACCAATCCCAACTACTAGTCCAAGAAGAAAACTGATACTACAGAAGACAAGGCAGATTCTAGTAGTGTCTGTCATAACTCTACTGCTCCTTCAGGAAGAACCTTAGAAGCTTCTTTGTTTTTCTGCGCCTGTTGCCAAGCAACCATGCTTTTCTGATCTTCAGGATATGCTTGCCAGTGTTGCATCCAATCAGCAGTCCCTGGAACAAACTGACGGAAGTCAGGTTTAGGAGTAGAGGATTCATCGAGAGGAGTTGCCTTACCAGTGATGAGGTCTCTAATTGCTAAGACTCCCTTAGAGTGAAACACTGGATCAAGTTCACAACCCCAGAAAGCACGTTTGGTGAGGAAGGCAGCCTCAAGGACACTTCCAGAACCAGCAGTAGGATCTATAACAAGTTCTCCAGGAAGAGTGTGGTTCTCGATGAGTTGTCTAAGCAACTGCTGTGGCTTTTGGTGAGGATGGAGTTTCTTGTTAGAGGGGACTCTAGGGATCACAAAGAAGTTGGGGAGAGACTTATTGAGATCCTTCTTCCCCTTTACAGCATGGAGGATTCCCTCAGTGGAAACGGAGTAGTAATAAGAGGTTGTAGGGACTCCATTTCCTCCAGTCTTACACCAGAGAAGGGGATAGGGGCAGACAGTAAGTCCTGCTCTTTCAACCATCCCTTTCACCTCTCCAAATCTTGGAGGATCAAAGAACATGAGGAGAACAGAAGAAGGCTTCATAACCCTAAAGCACTCAGAAAGCACTACCTCTATGAGGTTAGAAGCATTGTAGGTAGAATCGTCAAAGGCACCCTTAGAAGGGAGACCCTCTATACTTTCTGGAGGCGCCCAGTCCTTGCCATAAGGAGGATCCCAGAGGACAAGATCGACAGTAGCTGAAGCAAGTTCCCTCATCTTGATTCTAGCATCTCCTAGAACGAAATTGGGAACATCAGAGATAGCAGAAGATTGAGTAGCAGCATTAACTCTTCTTGCTAGTTCTTGTTGAAGAGCAGCTTCTTCCTTCTCCCTAAGGAGTTTGTAGGCAGCTGCCTTAGTTTTCGCATTAGCTATGTCTGGATCACTAAGGGCCTTAGCAAGTTGAAGGTCCATTCCAATGGTACCCAGGGCAACTCCAAGCTCTTCAGCAGCATTCTTGAGTCCATAACCACCACCTACTCCCTGGAGGGCCTCGCCGTGTTGGAGTCTACGAAGGTCGAAGAGCTCTTGGTAAGCAAGGACTCTTTCCTGCCAGGTAAAGTCGTCGCGTTGAACGTTGGCTTCTACTTCTATAGCTTTTCGTTCTAGAGGAGTGAGATTACAGAGGAATCTAACGGGAACAGAATGAAGACCAAGGAGTTTGCAAGCACGAAGTCTACGTTCTCCGTCAACAAGTTGGAGGTCTTCAGTGATAGTGATAGGGATGAGCAGGCCAAACTGAGAGATACTTACCGCTAATGCCTCGATGTTTTGGAAGACTTTTCTATATCTTCCAGTAGGGACTATAATTTTCGCTGTTTCTACAGTAGTGTCAGGAGTAACTGGTTTGACAGCCATAGGAACTTCTCCTCTGGAAGATATTTCAATTATTGAAAAAGCTCTAGCAGAAAAGTGGTATGGTTAACCTACTTTCAGAAGCATAATGGCTTCTTACTTCCACAGACTAGGATGCTTTGCTTCGCTCGTCCTTCCAAAGCCATATCGGGACTTACTTGGTTGGACTACATAAAGTCTGCTTTACTCCCTAGCACCAAAAGGTTCAGGAGTTCCAGTTTGCTTTGAGGCCTCTACTAGGACTGGCAACCTAGTCAATTAGAGGTCAGGCGTGTTCGGGCTTAAAGCACTTGACCACTTCCGTCCTCTCAGGATACGTTCCACCATCAGGGTTAGGAGACTCAGGACGAACCTTCAGGGACAAACGAACAGGCTTGCCAAGACACTCCTCGGTGTCGAAACCCTCAGCATCCATAGTGACTCCTGCAGATTCCAGGGTGTTCTTGAGGAAAGAACGGGCTTCCTGCTTGAGAGAGTTAGTCCAAAAGACTTTTCTTCCATCAAGAGGAGCAGGCCAGAAGACAGTTCCTTCCCAAGAAATATACTGGGAATCGCCCTTCTTGGAAGTCCTGACCTCAGCCTTAGTGATTCTCACTTCCACAAAAGGCTCACGAATGGGTTCATTAAGACCAGGAGCGTCTGCCACACCGGGAGCAGAGATACGCATAGGGGAGACTCCTTAGAGGTTGAATTAGTCGTCGTAGTCATGATCGCTCTTTGAGAATCCCTCGAAGAGAAGGACAAACAAAAGAGCAAACAAACCAAGGAGACAAGACCACTCAAACGTGTTTACTTCCGGCCCGTCCCGAATTTTAGACATCTAGGAACTCCTTTCTTCTAGAGGTTAGGAAGGCTTAGCTTCCTTGACTTCTGACTGCTTTTCCCACTCCTTCATAATCGCTTCAAAGGAAGGATTCTCAACTTCGGCTGGAAGAAAGTCAAGACGGGACTTAGCCACTAGGCCGCCCGCAGAACGAGTAAGCATTTTGTAGAGGACTCCTGCAGGAGCTGAAGAAGACTTGTTGGCAAAGAACCTATAGACCTCATCGAAGTTCTTGTCAGCGAGTTGCTTGCTCTGTCCTTGGAACTGAGGAAGACGAAAGACTTCGCCAGTGATGTCGTCTTTGTCTATCAGCTCGTGACAAGTGACTACTACATGGACTTGCCTTGCTATAGAAAGGGCTCTCATCCTTCTAAGAATATCCATAGTCTTGTTGAGCACTCGTCCCCAGCCATCATAACCAAGGATTCCCTTAGGGGACATCTGAGTCTCAAACTTGATAATGGCATCTTGAAGAAAGGTAGCAGTGTCAAGGCAGATAGTCTTGAAAGGAGAACCATCAGATGAAGGGAACTTGCCTTCCTCTATAAGCCTAAGTGTCTTTTCAGTCTCCCTATAAGCAGAACCCTTTCCATTATCAATAAAGGTATCATATTCAACTCCTGGAACTTTACGAAGGGTAACGATGCCTCTATCCAAGTCCATTACGTAGGTAGGCTTAGGAAAGGTTCCAAGGAAGTGAGTCTTGCCAACTCCTCCTACTCCATACACGAGGCAAGCTACCTTGAAGTTGGTGACAGTCAAGTCAGTTGTCTTTAGAGGCATAGCCACATCCTTCTACAGAGGATAAAGTTTCTTCAGCAAGCTTACAGTAAGGAATTCGTTGAGAGTCGGTGACATGCTTCTGAAAGAGCCTACAGAAGTGATTCTTGTCCACTATTGCAGACTTCCAAGGACAAGCGTCTCCACAGAAATCACCAGCTGTGTGAAGTAGTAAGTTGACAATCATCCTTTCTCCTCCATTAGGGAACAGAAACGGATAGTAAACATTTGCTCGGTAAGCTTACCTTCTTTTGTTTGCTTGAGTACAGACTTAAAAGCGACTTCATAAGGCATAGCTAGTATAACTGGATGGCTAGTTTTGCTTGATACCGTCTCGAAGAAGGCTTTTTTCATGGAAGCAAGAAGGAGATTATTTGCTTCCCAAAGAAGCAAATTATGATCAAGTTCGTAGTTCACATCAAGGAAGCTAAATTGGTAGTGCTCTTGTAGAGCCTGCTCTAGTTTCTGTTGATATGCTGTAAAGACACTTCCAAGATGAGGACGAAGTGGACTAGGTATATCTCGAAAGTAGGCTTCTGGTGCGTCGTGAAGGAGATTGGCAAGACGAAATACTGGGTCCTTAGGAGCTACTAGCATCTCCATCATGAGGGAATGCTGTGCTACACTCCACTTTCTTGCTGTCATTCCTCCCCACCTAGGGAGGGCAGAGAGCGATTGAGCTATGTCTTCTATAGAGAGCATTTTTAGATCTGGAGAAGCAAGGTTGAGGAGTCCATGAGGAGTAGCGAGAAAGCAATCAGGAATAGGCATCTATTTGTCCTTTTCGTAGAAGCCAATGGTCATGATTATTCCTACCACTAGCACTACTAGTATCCACCCAGTCATACTTCTATCCTTTCATACTGATCCCTAACTGAATAGGAACCATTTATCTGCTCTTTGCTATACCCATAAAGGCAAAGATTCTTATAGATACATCCTCCCCAAGCACCACAGTGTTGCTTGCAAGTGGACATGGGCCAGAAGTTGTCGCTTATACACTGCTCAATAGCAGCAACAAAGTAGTTGTAAGTAGCTAGGAAAGAGTCAAGCTCTCTTTGACTCCTTGGATTCTCATCTCTCCCGAATCTCTCTTTTGGATTCCCAGAAGTATTGATACCATTCACAATGATACCATCGCAGGAGCCGAGGAGTTCACGACAGGCGAAGAAGTACCCATCCATTTGTATACTCGGACGGAAGGAACCGAAGAAGAGGGAACCCATTCTAGAGGTGGTTTTATGATCTACCACAAGGGTAGCAGTATCCTTTCTTACCACAAGGTCCATGATGCCTGTATAGAAAGTCTCGTTATCCATTGGAATGACAAACTTCTCTTCTACCCTATCCACTAACCACTGTTCCCTTCCCCAGTAGGCGAGATAGTCAGCGAATAGGACTTTGGCTCTCTTCCTAGTGAGGAGAGGATTGGGAGTCTCCTCAGGAATTTGGTCAAGGAACTTAGTGGACTCTTCAGTACTAAAACCCCTATAGTAAGCAGCAAGAGCTTCATGAAAGACAAGCCCAAAGAATCTCGCAATAGGTTCCTCTTTTGCATCAAGACGAAGGAGGTGCTTATAGAAGAAGAGTCTTGGACAAGTCATGAAGTCATCAAGACAAGAGGCATCGTAGTGATGTTCAGCTATTGAAGCCATCCCTCCAGCCTTGCGAGGAATAGAGGCAAGAGTACTAATGGGGACTGGGACTTGCACAGGAAGACTCCTTATAAAAGATTACTACGTAGTTGCTCAGAGAGTCCAAAGAGGACTCTCCTCACGAAGATAGCTCTAGATGAAGGAGTATCACAGTAGGTGTCAGCAGCTTTCTGAATCCTTTTTCTAGCTGCTTCTATAGTAGAGGATACCTTCCTATTGTAGGAGGCTATCTCTCTACTATGAAAAACAAACTTTACCACTAGATTGCTCCTTAGATCTCTACTGCTCCATCAAGGGCATTTACCTTTTGAGTCTTTTCCTTATTGGCTTTGATAGTCTTTTTCACCTTTTCTGGCATAAGCTTCTGCCTAGTCAACTGACTCCTCTCTTGTCGGAGAGAGGCAATCTTAGCACGAAGCTCGTCGTCGGTGAGATCACTTAGGTTCTTGGGCACAGTCGTCCTCCTTTATAAACATTGATTGCTTCACAAGTTGACCGTCATTGTCCCAGATGAGAAGGCTCTTTCCAGTAGGAGAGATGCCTACTAGGTACTTCTGTAAACCAACCTCTACCACCACTCTAATCTTTGAGAATCCAGCAAGAAAGTAGGAGTCATTAGGAAACATGCTAGTCTTTTCTCCACCCAAGAAACACAGGGAATCTAGGTTTATCTTTTTGACCATAAGCGAAAAACTTGTACTTAAGGATTCTACCATGAAGGGCCTTAGGGTTTACCCAACACGCAGCCCTCTCAGCATCATCAAAACCAGTTCCTATCTCAAACTCGACCTGAGTGACTACATCCCTAACCACTAAGGCTCCCATAGTATCAGCAGGAATCATACCTTCCTTAGAGGTTGAGCGTTCTGCATGACCAAAGGGATCATACTTCTTCTCGTTAGCATTGTGGAGCTTCTCGATGACATCAATTACTATTGCTTCAGAATCCTTAAACCTTTTGAGTTTCAATAGGATTCCTTCCTTTAGTGTTGATCTCCCTTCTTTATAGCGACCATTGGGATCTCGGAGTATGACACCTTCGTAGCCTTTTTGGAGGAACTTTTCTTCAGTAGATAGGAGGTCTGTAGGACTCCAGACTGTTTCGTGGTGCACTATAGTAGGGAGCCAAGAAGGTAGGTAACAAAGTCTACCCCACTTTTTCATTAAAGAGTTTACTGCCTCTCTTGCCTTACTAAAACGTTGATTGAAGGGGTTTTCAGAAATAGAGTCAAAAACATTATAAGTAAAGAATGGCCTACCTTCAGTAGTCATTACTCCTTTAGTAGTTGCCCTAAAGCAGTCCTTAGCAGTAAGACTATCAACTATGAGTTCTCCATCGAGAGGAAGAGAAGAAGACAACTCAGCAAGGCATAGCTGTACAAAATGGTTGGGAATCAGTTTTCCATTCCTGCTCCAGCCACGCCCATCATAGAGGAGACACCTAATCCCATCGAGTTTGGGACTAGCAAGGAGGGGATAGTGGAGAGAGTAGATGTCGGTGATAGTAGCGGCGAGTAGAGGTCTAATCATGGCTGTTCCCTCAGTTGATGGAATCGGCGTAGGTCATGGAAATGGGGGCTGTCATGAACTCACCTCCAGAGCGTCAACGACGCCCAAGAGGGCGGAATCATAGTCTATCTCACTGCTAAGCCATTTCATTTTGTTGACTGCTGCTTCCTCAACTGCGTTCTTGACCAGCCACTCCCTCACATGGTCGCGCCAGAGGCAGAGGACTTCATGGGGCGTAATGTTGCTTATGAACGCTTCACGATCTCCGCGAATCACAGTTCCGAACAGTGTCAACTGTTCCGATGCTCCGGGCCATGTGGGCCTTCCCGTCTTCTGGGCTCGGGCCTCATAGCCCTCGATGGCTTCTTGGTCGGTCATCTTTTGACCTCCAACCACTCGTGGCGACGGTCGGGGTGCATCTTGCAGGCATTATCGTTTGGGTGAACCCAACGATGCCCGCCTCCGCCGCACCACATGAGATCATTAATGAGATCATTATATGTTGGGTATTGCTTTTCTCTCATGTCACACGTTCCGCAAGTCGGCATCTTCTTCATCGGAGGTCGAACAGGATTGCACTTCACCAACAGGTTTTCCTTTTTGTTGCGCGGACAGTAGTCACTTACCTCGCAGGTGTGCCTGTTGATGTGAGGCGTTCGGCGCGGACAATCCGAGTACACACATTCAGACGCATGATCGCAGATAAACAATCCTGGCTTGGGCTTTACAGCTTCTGCCTTGGCCAGCATCGCGTCAATCAGCCACCCGTCAATGTCGTCGCCGTCGCGGTGGCCGGGAAGAGATGGCCAAAGGTAGCAGATGGCACGGCCTCGCCAGTCGTTTACGTCTGTCTTAGTTGATGTGCCTTGGCCGTTTAGAAAACCTGGGGTGAGTACGTTCTTTGCGAGTATGCCGCGCCTGGAGTTCCACCTCTCGCACGCCTTCTTGACCTCTTCGTCCGTCATCTCATTCTCTCCTCTATCTCGATCCTAACCGCGTACTCGCCACACACGCGAGCGCAATAACAGGAACACGTCATCCCGCTGCCGCTTAAGCTTCCGGTATCGGTCCATGTGGTGCATGGCCCATAGGCAGTTTTCGCTCTCAACGCGGATGGGTATTTCGACCTTTATGACTTGCCTTCTTTCAGCTTGGCGAGTTCGGCCTTCAGTGCAGCAATCTCGTTACGCAAGTCCTGGTTCCTTTGGGTCAGTTCCTTAAGTCGATAGCCGTAGTCGGATATTGTTTGATGAAGCGTCCTCAGTTGGTCCGCGAGGGCTTCCATCAGCGCGGTGACTTGGTGTGGGTTCATGCTTTTCCCTCCATCTAGGCGGGGTGACTAGCATAAAACTCCGTTTTGCTCTGCGCGAAGCACGATTGGTCGAACGTCTCCCAATCGTTCGCGTCCCAGCAGCGGGTGACGATCTCACAGGCAACGTGCATACGGCAGGTCACGGCCTGCCCGTCATACACGCCTCTTCTAGCGACATGCAGTTCCCCCACAAAGATTAGATGGTCACACAGGTAGCATACATACCGCTTTCGGGCTCTCGGGTAGGTGTCACCTAGAAACGTCCAGCACATTGCTTCCCTCCATGTAGATGTGACGCTTTATGCGCTTAGCCATAACCGCGATGGCAAACGCGATCGCTGCCATGTACTCGGTCTCGTAGACCGTCCCAGCGTGTTTGGCCTTCACCGCAGCTTTGAACTCTGTGCGACTGCCAGAGAAACATCCTGCGAAAACAGTGACACGTCCAGTCGCTCGCATAACTACCGTGAGCATCGCTTTTCGCGATCCTAGTGGACCGAGAGTCAAGTAGGCATCGTCGTGCCTGATAATTGCGTGGCACCCAATGAATACACCATTTCCGATAGACGCGTTGTCTCCAATAGACGCGCTGTCCCCGATGATTGTGCGACGCCCGATAGACGCACCATCTCCAATAGACACATTGTTCCTGATAGACACTCGGCTCTCAATGAGAGTGCCATCTCCAATAGACACATTATCTTCGATAGATACACTCCTCCAGATGGAGACGTCGTTCCTGATAAACGTGTTGTACCCAATGACTGTATCGTCTCTGATGGATACGTGGTTCCCAATAACTGTGTAGCACTTAATGGAGATGTGATCCCCAATGAATGTGTTGCACCCAATGGAGATGTGATCCTCAATAGAGGTGTGGTTCCCAATGGATGTGTCGTACCCGATGGACGTGTAATTCCCGATGAAGGTGTGGTTCCCAATGGACACACCATTTTCGATGGAGACGTGGTCTTCGATGTACGTGTGGGCTGCCACCTCAATCCTGATCGAGTCTTTTACGTAGGCAATCCAGAGAACGCCATGTCGTCCAAACGCCTCTTGCGTCCAGGTTTGGATTTCACTCCACAACCACATTGTAGTTTCTCCATATCTAGGCGCGGCCTTAGCCTACAGCATCAGGAGCAGCCAAGCCGACTACTTTCGAGTAGTCTGGACACTCACCTGATTTCGGGTCTTTTGACGCCGCGCCTAGTTCCTATATGACTCCTTTACCTTCGCATGCCCGGCACGGTTCGGTGTCTTTCGGGTTTATAGGGTTCACGCGGTCATAGAAGCCGCGTTGAACAGTCCCCCTTCCCTCGCAGACCGGGCACTTCTGGTACGTTCTCTCATAGGTGTAAACAGGGGATTCAGGAAGATGGAGCGGGCGTGGATTGAATATACTGAACATACCGAACGCTAAATCGTTGTTGGGGCAGCCGATGCACGCGGCTGTGCCACCAAGAGTACACCAACAGGCTTTCATCTCAATACCCATCCTTTCTGTCTCTTTAGACGCGGACCGGTCGCAAACCCGGCAACGATCTCGTATGGCTGCCGTGATCGTCAGGCTGTGAAGCTTTGTGCCACCGCACCTAGTTCCTATGATCGTTCCGTCACCACTTCGTTGTATTCCTCCGTCTCCCGCTCGCTCTCCCGCTGGTCGGGAGTCAGGCGGCCAGCCCTTCCCTTCGGTACGCTCCACGGGATGCGGGCTTGTACCGACTCGGGAAAGGTGTTTTCCTCACTCACGGTCGGGTCACCCTTCTCGCGTTGGCTGAGAACAACGTCCACGGTCCATCCGCCACGATCTAAGGTTCCATTACAGAGCATCACTTCTTGCCTCCAACTCTGCTATCTTTTTCTTGAGTATGTACACCTCTATCTCTAAATTCACGCTCTTGTCAGTAAGCTGACCTACAAGCTCTAAGAGTTCCTTATGCTCCTTCTCAAAGTGAGTAAGTAGCTGACTCGCTAAGTCCTTCCAAGCTACCTCATCCATAGAGGCAAAGTGGCGAAGAAAGAGTAGGCCACGTTGGAGATAGGCTTCCTTTGTTCCTTCTCCTGGGTCTCTATAGGGAAACAAAGCAATCATCTTATATCTCCCTCTAAGCTTCTCGTGTGCCAAGTAAGGTGTGGATGTCCTCCCACCCACCCTTTCAGACTACAAAACTGCCACGCTTCTCCTAGAGCTATCAAGAGCTCTTCTGGTCCTCTACTCCTACAAGTCCAGTGGGACTTATCTCTACTATCACAAAGGTGTAGCCATGTGTTAGGAGGAGGGATAAGATCCTTGACTTGAAGAGGAGTAGTAAGATGAAGTTTGACTGTCCTAGAAGAGACTGGTGTCGCTTCTAGGGAACAGATTCCTAGTTCGAAGATATGGAGCATGACAACCCTCGAAAGCAGAAGAGGATAACCTTCCTACATTCAGTCGATTACCTTTCGGGAGTTTTGCTGGTAGGAGTTGCGCTGGTATCCTCTCCTGCTTTCCTCGCTGCCAAGCGTGCGTCTTCTGCTGGGCAGGAGTCGTAGGAGTCATCGAGAAAGAAGCGGTCATCAACAGCATCCACGTAGTCCCAAAGAAGGTCATGTTCAAGACCGCACTTGTTAGCAAGGTCCCTAAAAGTATTATAGATCTTCTCGCTTACTCCATTGGGCTCAAGAAGAGTTTGGATGATGGTTTCTTGAACAGCTTCTTTTACTTCTTGCAGCTCCTTCCTTAGAGCCCTTTCTTCTACTATCGCTGCCTCGTTTAAGGGTCTAACTTGTTCGTTACTCATTTTGCTACTCCTTTCATAGAGGACTTGAGCCACTTGATTACCTCAAGAGGACCATGTATCCTTTGAGGGAGTAAATAACTAACAAGGAACTCACTGTGCTTGCTATACACTACTATCTTCCTAGTTCCCTTGATTTGTAGGTACCATTCTAGGGATTGGGGATTCCAGTAGGCACAGGAGAAGGTGACTGGAGGGTAAGTGTCTAGGATCCTTGATAGAGTCCTAAAGGAGTCAGATTCTCTAGTGGTTGTGTAAACAAGCATTAGTCAAGGCCCCCATCTAATGAGTTTATAAACACGAGAGATTTCAGATGCTAAGGTAAGGAATCTTTCTGATCCACTATTTAAGTTCTCGATGAAGTCCTGTTCCTTAGAGTCGAATGCACCAATAGAATAGAGGGCTCCAACAAACCCTCGTAAGTATTGAGCTGATTCTGAAAGGCTTTCAGGTATACGATAATTGGTCATTTCATAGTAAAACTCTTCGAATTTCTTCTGGAGCAAGATGCTTGTCTTAGTATTCATTTTCTACTCCTTTTGATCTCCTTTAGGGGGGCTAGGAGGGAGCAGACAAGGAAAACCTTGGCCTTTCCCTAAAGGAGATATTTCAATTATTGAAATAACTCTAAACAGAGGTTTGCTGCTCTTCCTCATAGGAACCTAGTCACCCAGGTTCCTCTGAGGAGGAGCAGCCTACTCCTCCTCCCTCTTTCGAGGATCCTTGGTAGAGGGCTACCTCCCTGCAAAGGTCGTCCGCATTTACCTCGTTGGCGGCGAGGACCAAGGAATAGTTACTAGATCTCCACGCCGGAGATCTGGGTGGTCTTGGCGGCAGAGACAGAGCCAGCAGCCACCACCACTTGGCCACTCGCAGCCATCTCAGCGATGCGAGCATTCAGGGCGGCTTCCACAATCTCAGAGTCCCTGAGGAGCTGAGGAATGCCGACCGACAACGCCTTAGCAAGGAACTCACCGTCGAACTTGGTGACCTTACCATTCTTCCATTTGATCTCATAGTTGAGATTAGGAAGATCCGCGGCGTCAGGAAGCTGAATAGGCTTGAAAACCACAACCTCAACCTCACCCTTACGAGTGGGGTCCGCCCAACGACCACCCTTGATCTTCTTACGGAACATGCTGTTGTGCTCTCTCATGAGAGACTCCTTCCTTTGAGCCTAGTAGACTCCTAATGGCCACGCGGCCTATTCTGGAGTAGAGGGCTCAGGCTCAAGAACCCTCAAAGAAGACAGTTCTCTAAGAGACCTTACCTCTTGCGCCTTCCTCTTGAACTTCTCTTTTGCTATCTCCTCTCTAGAGGCAACTTCTTGCCTCTTCTTCTCAGCAGTAACCAAACAGCCTCTCTTGGAGCAGAACCATCCTACCTTCCACACAAGGATAGAATCCTTAGGAAGATGCTTCTTCCCGCAGGACTCACAGGTGACTTGAATAATCACATACAACTCCTTTCTTTATCCTATAGGGTCTATCTGGCCAATCCTATAGGCCAGCATTACATTCCCACAGGACTTTCCTGCGGCAACATCTGCCTCCCTTTGAGACTTGTAGGGAGTAGATGATGCCCAGAGGGTAGTTTCTGAACCGTCCTTGTCCACTAGGACGACTATAGGGATAATCCCCTGGGACTGTCTTCTGAATCTTATCTGGAGGGTCATTTCTGCTCTCCAGAAGAAGGACCCTTCTCTATCTCATCAATTAGAGATTGAAGTCTAGCGAACTCGTCCAGAGCCTCCTTAGGATGTCGCGCAAGATACCGCGCGGCCTTAGAAAAGATCGCTTCTGAATAAATAGGTGACGAAATGCATTCCCTAACCACTAAGCAGTGGCCAGTTATCACCTTCTTGCACTTCATGATAGACATCTCTCGCTCCTTTTCTAGGAGTTACTTTCTAGGACAGCACGACCACTGTCATGCTAGGTACCTAGGCGGACGATCCAGCAACTGCAACCTGCACAGGTGTGCTATTACGCCAAAGGCTAGGAGTAACCTGGCAGCTTCTCCTAGCGGTCTTACCGCATTATAGTTGACCATCCTCCTACGCTGAGAATTCGGCTCACCAGTGAAGTCATAGTCTCAGCTTCGGTCTAGGACCTGCTTACTGCAGGTCTCTTCCATTCGGTCAACATAGCCACTCCTTAGAGGATGGCTGCTTCTAAGCCTACCTCCCTGCACAGATTGCCAAAGAACCTACTTTGTGGCTGCTTCCTTAGCAGCCTTGTTGTCCTCAAGGAACTTCACGCACTTCTGCGCGAGTTCCCTTCCTTTCTTAGTCAGTACGATCTGATGAGAGGGGAAGGTGGCAAGTTGCGCCAGACCCAGCGCACCTTGCACTCCGTACCAGAGGTCAATGTCTGACCCCAATGCAAGGTAGGCACTGGATTCAGGCACAGGCGTGCCTTTTGCCTCTGCCTCAAGACAGGTGGTAAGCACGCTTGCCATCCCAACGAGAACTCTTTCTTGCATAATAGGTCCCATCTTACTGCTCCTTTCTTGTAGCTACCGCCCTCTTAGAGGGTGGCTAGACAGCTAGGGGTCTACTCGTAGACACTTACGAGTTGATTAGACTCCTAGGGAGAGAGGCAGCCATTGTTGCCAGGTAGTGTAGTCCCCTGACGGGCTGTTCTACTCTCTAGAAGGCTAGACTGCCTTGAATCCAAGAGCGGTGTGTACCATCATTCCTCCATCCTTCCTACGAACAAGCTTCGGGAAGATGCAAGATTCCACCAATAAGAACTCATACCACATTTCGTTGGCGTGATTATTGCAGATAGGAACTTCGTAGAACGTCTCTCCTGGAAGGAGGATTCTCGCATAGGAGATTCCGTCCTCTCCTTTCTTCCAGAACTTTGTTCTGCCACAGAGGCAGCACGTTGCTGTAAGGTACATTCTAGGCTCCTTTTCCTATGTTCTTGTTCGCACACGCGGACTTTGAAATTTTTGCTACTCTTCCTATAGAGTCAATCCCAGAAATCCTTGTTTTGGGCACCTACGCGGAAGTCCAGAAAGTTATCTGGAACACTGTTTCAGATAAGTTCCCTGTAATCGGTTACAGGAATCGGTTACAGGAACACTGTTTCAGATATTGGTTCCTGTAATCGGTTACAGAAAACTTGGCATAGGATTTGCTTCGCAAATCTCATGCCAGAATAGCAGGAAAACTTACTCGCAATTTCCATGCCGTTTTGTCTGCCTATATTTCAATTCCTTTCATCTTGGACTTGGCTGGCCTAGCAAGTCGGGCTGTGGAACGCTGTCGAGCTGCGAGCTCCCTATCTATCAGCTCGATCTGTCTATGGAGAGCTGGCAAGCGAGTACCCCTATACTCTTCCTCTCTGTTGAGATGGTCCAAGCGCGTGAGCAGCTCTTGACGAACCGCTTGTGCTTCAGACCATGCAATCCGCAAGCCATACGCTTCAGTGTGTAGCAGCTCACGACGGGTCTTGAGGACTGTTGTGGAAGTCTTTGAGAGGTTCATTGTAACAGCTCCACAGGAACACCCAACGCCGCATCTATGGTGGTGTTACTGTGGTGAGGACAAGTTCTCACGAAAAGAGGTTGTCCATGATGATCCAGCACCCCGCGCACTAAACGAAAGTGTAAACGCCTTTGTAACAGGTGGCGCCTACTGCCGCATACGACGCATGGTTCTAACCAGTCTCCCCTACGCTTGAACATAGCTTTTCCTCTCTGTTGTTTACTAGGCCACAAGGCAAGAGGGGCCGTCATAGACGGCCCCCCTATGCTTCAGAACCTATTAGATTGAGACGCCATCTGGAGACTTGTCGTCAACCACGTCTGGAATGTTCTCCAGACTGCTGGCGAACTTCGTCAGGATGGCTTGTCGAACTTTGCTTGCCGTCCTGCTGGCAGTTCGAGACACAATCGGCCCCAAACCGTCAACTATGTCAGCAGTACCGATTTCAACCACAAGGCCGGACTTGGACACGGCTTTGAGGTTGATTTCAGGGACTTCTACCGTCAACGCGACCACTACTCCCGCGCGACCGCGCTTTGTGGCAGTCTTGTAGGCGGAACCTTCTGGCTTCTTCCCCTCAATCCAACGCTTCCCCATGAGCTGCACAGTAGCGTCATACGTTGCGTGCATGCTGCACCATCCTCTCTGCTACCTTTACTTGGGACTGATTCCAGGTTCAGTTCCTCACCTTTGTTCTCTGTCTGCTTCTGACCCGATGCACCAGGGATCACCGCAAAGCGGGCACACGCCGATCTGCGCGGCTTCGCGGTCGAGTCGGGCTACATGGGCGGCTACCATAGCGTTGATGCGTGCGTCCTCTGCTGTTTCGTCCACGTATGCGGCTTTGTTCTCGCTGGACATGTCTTTACTCTCTTTCATTTCAGGCCTAGTTTCTTGCCTCTCCATACATATTATGAACCATAGACTGTGAAAATCAAGATCATTTTCCAAGATTCTAAGATTTCTTTTCCTCATTGTAAGTCCAAGTTCCTGTTAGACTTACTACTATTTGACTTCTCTGTTCTCCAGAAATCTTTTGTGCGGAATGAGCTTATCGCGGTTTCTGTCATTTTGACATACAATATTGACGAAAAGGTCAGGTATTGAGTAAGCCAGGGATTCTGCTGGACTTATGACAAGATGCTAAATCTGCCATATCGGCAGAAGTTATACGAAACGACTGCCATAATGGCATATTCAGTAGGGGTCAGTATTGACTGTTCCGTCATTTTCGACCTATCTGGCATTATGGCTTATGGGGTTCAGGGGGAGGCTACTCAAAGTTCAGGGGGAAGAAAATCTCTTCCCTTGCCTACTAGTTTGGCATGAAACTATCTTGATTCTAATTTCATACCGGTATGATATTTGCAGGATAAATATATTTTCATGCCAATTCCCCCTAGCTATTCTCATGCCAAACTAGGGGATAGGGCGACTAAATAGCGTCCTGCCTCTCTTGTGCTGGAATGATTGACTACTATCATGGCAGCTATATTAGCTAGCATGCCCCTTAGAGGCTATACTAGGATAGGCTAGCATAATTTGCTAGGAAGAAGGACCAGGTGTAACACTTGTATGTTCCCTAGGGAACTAGAAAAGCAAAAAATTGAAATATTGGAAGCCATAGGGGCCATAAGATTGAAATAATGTAAGTGGTTGAAAGGAAAGAAGATAGATATATACTATTATATATTATAATATTATTATATATATATATATTATATTATTCCCTATCCTCTCCTCTCCTCTTCTCTCTCCTCTTTTTCCTCTATTTTTACCTCTTCTTTTTCCTCTTCTTCCTCTTCTCTTTCTATACAGCACGTGGTTCCTCTATCTTTTCTAGGAAAGTTTCCTCTTTTTTCTCCTCTCTTTTCATTTTCTTCTAGAAGAAATCTTCTCTGTTTTCTCTCTGATTTTCTAGGGAATCTCCGCGCGGTGTTTCGGGGGCATGGGGACCGGGGGCTAAAATCCATAATACATAAGAAAGTCATAAGTTGTTGGAAACAAATAAGTTATGACTCATAATTCCTAAGTCCTTGTGCAAAAACAACTTATGACAATTTCAATTTTTCTCTTGACTTCTAGGCCGAGATTTGATATAATATTCTTGGATGGGGAAGAGAGTTATAGTAATTTCAATTATTGAAATATCTTTAGCGAACCATGTCTACCACAACTTCTCAGATACCTCTCAAGCAGGAACCTCTCAAACAGGAACCTCTCAAGCAGATTCCTAGTAATCCTGACTTCTTTTTCCTAGAAGGGCAAGCTTCCACTAGGAAAGAGAGGAAGAAGTTTACTCCTTCTGAGAAGCAGAGGAAGGTACTTCTCCTTGGTTACGAGACCAACTTCTCTTTTACCTCTGCTCATCTCCTTAGGATAGGAGTTTCAGTAGAAGAGTGGTATGGGTGGTTTGAGAGCTATGAGTTTAGAGGGTGGTGGAGTAGACAGGCAGGAGGGTATTTTAGTAGTAAACTTCCTGTGGTGTGGGGTACCATGCTTGACTGCATTACTCTTCCTGAACATGCAGGAAGGGCATCGAGGATAGCGGCAGTGTGCAAAGTCTACCTACAAAGGTTTGATAAGAACTTTGCCCCACGAGCGAAGGTAGACGTGGAAACTAGGGATACCCTTCGTCTAGAGTTTGTAAAGGCAGTTCCTAGGGATATATCTCCTAATGTTTCCACTCCTTCTGGCCTAGAGGATCTCCTTTCTAGGAGTATAAGGCCTCAGGAAGAAATAAGGCATCTCCCGGCTCCTATTGAGACTTCTGCAAGAATAGTCCCTAGGAATGGATCTCCGATTGACTTGTCTCCCACTTCTCCCCTCCCAGGAGGAGAAGGAGAAGAGGTGCCCTTTAAGGACCAGGTGGTTTATCAAGAGGCTTCCTCTAAGGAGAGGGAGAGAATGAGACTCCTAGGAGAAGTAGAGAAAGCTAGGATAGATGTGAGTGCAGAAATAGTTGCTAAAGAGGCAAGGAAGTTACTACTAAGAGACAAGACCCTTAGGATCAAAGTTCCTCGGAGAGAGTGGCTTGCCACCCAAACAGGAACCATCTAAGATAGTTAGTACCCGACAGGTACCTTGTCTTCCAGCACAGCTAGAATACATAGGTTCTAGGAGTTATGAACTCTTATATACTGGTGCTAGAGGAGCAGGAAAGACTAGAGCCCTTTGTTTCAAGCTTGTCCAGCACGCGATGATCCCTGGGAATCAGGTTCTACTTTGTAGGAAGTTTTTTAGTGATCTGCGTAGAACAACCCTCCGAACCCTCCTATTCTCAGACGGAAACTTGCCTCCCGTGTTACCAGAGAGAACTCCTGGAGGGTCCCTTGTCTATGAACATAACAAGGCTGAGCACCACATTCACCTCCTTGGTGGGGGAGACATTGACTACTTTGGCTTTGATGATGAAAGTAGACTGGGGTCCTTCAACGCGGGAGCAATAGGAATTGATGAAGCAATTGAACTCCATGAGGATGAGTATCTTATGCTTCTAGGGGGTTTAAGAAATAATGCTGCTGATCCTCTCCAAGTCTTCATGGCCTCTAACCCAGGACCGAAGTCACATTTTCTCTATGAGAGGTTTCAACCAGATAGGGTAGAGAAGAGGGCAAAGAATAGACACTACATACATGCTGCTACTACAGACAACTTCTACCTCCCTCGTGAGTATGTAGAAGCCTTGTCTTCTATGCCTCCAGCGTTTAGAGAACGCTATTTCCTAGGAAAGTGGGGAGCCTTCGAGGGTATCATATATCAGGAGTTTGATCCTAAGGTGCATGTAAAAGAGCGTCCTACAAAAGAGATGGTGGAATGGTTTGGAGGGGTTGATGCAGGGTATTCTTGTCCCTTTGTCTTTCTAGTGGTGGGAAGAGATATTGATGGAAGATTTCATGTCTTCGATGAAGTCTATAAGAAGGGGATGAGCGAGTTTCAGTATACTCAAGCCTCTGTGGATGTAGCGAATGCCTATGGAGCAGTAGATTTAGTCTTCTGCGACCCCTCTGCAGCGAGTGTGAAGGCTGCCCTTAAAGAAGCTAACTTGACTGCTAAGAATGCTTACAACGATGTGTTGTCTGGTATTGCTAAAACTCAAAGGAGATTTGCAGTAGTAGATGGTTCTCCAGGACTTACCGTTTCCCCTAGGTGTAAGATGTTGATTTCTGAGCTTTCTGGCTATAGGTGGGATAAGGAAAAGGACAAGCCAGTAAAAGAAGATGATCATGCTTGTGATGCTCTTAGGTACGTGGTAAGTTCCCTGGATAAGAGACCCTTGGATGTCTGGGAAGGTAGGGAACAGGAACCTAGGGGGGAAGAGAAGGAAGAAGAAGGAGAGCCTCCTAGGACTGAAGTTGAGAAGCAGGAAAAAAGGGAGTTGGTACTTGCGGGGAGGGGAAATGCAGTAGAACCTTGGTTGTCACCTTCTAATCCACTTGTGTGGAGTGGAGAACAGGATGATTAGTTTGTTTGGTGGGTGGGTGACTCTAGGAAAACAGGAAGGAGAGACTCCTTCTCCTAGAGCAAATGAGGTAGCGAATGCTGCCTACTCTATTCCCCAGAATTGGTTTCAAGATAGGCAAGCACTAATACCAGTAGACGCCTATCTCAAGATGTGTAAGCAGTGGGTCTACTCCTGTGCGGTAAAGAATGCAGAAGGGGTGGCTTCTGTTCCCTTGAGACTCTATGTAGCAAAAGAGTCTCACTCAACTCAGTTGTATTTTCCTTCTCGCCAACTGGGGAATAAGGAAACTAGGAGGTTTGAGAGGACGATTGGGAATAGGGGACACTTACAAAGATTCCTTAAGAGGGCAGTAGCAGTTGAAGAGCTTGTAGAGCATCCCTTTTTTGATCTCTGGGAGAAGGGAAATCCCTTCCTTTCGGGGGAACAGCAAAAGAGACTCCTTACTATGCATCTTGATCTAGTAGGAGATTCTTTTACTCTCCTTGCTAAGAGTAAGAACTCTGAGACTCCTAATAAACCAGAATACATGGTATCACTTCCTCCAGGAAGGATGAGCATAGAAACTAAGAATGCAGGGGTAGAAGTAATAAGTGGTTACTTTCTTACTACCACTAATGGAGAGAAGATGAGATTGTCTCCTGAAGAAGTCATGCATATCAAGTTCCCTGACCCCTATGATCCCATTTGGGGACTAGCACCTCTTAAAGCAGTGGGACTAGAAGCTAGACTCTATGACAACTGGACCCTTTACGAGGATGCATTGATTAGGGGAGGGGCTATTCCTCCTACTCTCCTCACCCCTAAGCAAGGGGAGTCTATGGGAAGTGGACAGAGGAAGAGGGCAGAGGTAGAGCTACAAAAGAGAATTGGAGGACCAGCCCGTGCAAGGCCCTTTATGATTTTCGAGGAAGCCCTTGAGGTCAAGGAACTCGGGAGATCTCAAAAAGAGATGCAGTATAGAGAGGGGAGGAAGTCCCTAAGAGAAGATATTGCTGCTGCCTTCTCAGTTCCCTTGTCGATGTTGCTTACTGAGAATGTTAACCTCGCTAATGCTAAAATAGGGGAGCTTCAACACGCTAAACACGCTATTCGTCCAAGATGCTATCTCATTGAAGACCAGATCAACAAGGATGTTTGCTCTAAATACGACGATAATGTTTTTGTGGCTTTCGATGATCCAGTCCCTGATGATAGGGAGTTTACACTTAAGGAAGAAGAGGCAGACCTTAATCACGCGGTGAGAGTTGTCAACGAGGTAAGGGAAGAGAGAGGACTTCAGCCTGTTCCCTGGGGGGATGAGCCAATAGTGCCAGTAAATACTGCTCCTCTAAGCAAGGTTAGTGGAGCAGGAGGAACCAAGGAGGACAAAGAGGAAGAGGAGGCGCCACCTCCCTCTACCCCTAAGGAGGAAGCGAATGCCTAATTTCTACTATTCCACTAAGATTGAAGACATCAATGAGAAGACAAGAACTGCAGTAGATCGAATTACTACTGACTGTGTAGATAGGTATAAGGAAGTAGTGGTTCCTAAAGGGATTGACTTCTCTCATTATGAGCAGAACCCTGTGGTGATGTGGGGGCATGATTACTATAATCCTCCTATTGGTAGGAGTATGTGGAGGAAGGTAGAGGGGAGGGAAGTGATCTCTAAGACTGAGTTTGCTCCTTGGGATGACGACTCGGAACACGCGAAAATGACTCAGAGAATCTTCCTTCTTAGAGCTGGAGGGTTCTTGAATGCTACTTCGATAGGATTTATTCCTAAGGATGTCAAGGCTCCTACAGAGGAGGACATTAAAGCCAACAACCACTGGGCAGGAGCAAGGGCCATTTTCTGGAAGGCAGAACTCCTTGAGTACTCCTACTGTGGAATTCCTGCAAATCCTGAGGCTTTAAGAGTAGATGCGTTGAAGAAAGGATATGAGAGGGAACTTGGCCCACTAGGGATAGTACTTCCTCCTCTTGAGGGAGAAGGACTCTCCGATGAGGTAGCGATGAAACCATATCCTAGTGAACATGCTTGTAGGCTTCGTCAACCAGAAGATTTTGAGGAGGGGAGCTTTAGGAGAGTTAAGAGGGAACATGAAGGAAAGGAGTACTCAGTCATTATGGGGAAGATTAAGGGGGAGACCTCTATGACTGAGCAGGCATATAGGTACTCCAAGGATTCTTGGACAGTAGAGGCTGCTAGGAGTCACTGTAAGGCTCATAAAGGTATCTCCTTCGAGCCTGCAGAAGCTTCTAAGGGACTCTTGATTAGAAGGGTGGCTATTAGATCCCTTGATGCTGTGGAACTTGCGTCTTTGGAGAATGATCGTCTTGCACGTGCCAAAGGAAGGGTTGTGCGGAGAGGTTAGGGAAGGGACTCCTTGAGACCTTAGCACAATCACCAAGGAACGTGGAGATTTGGGAGAGTTGGAAAACTAGGAAAGGAAACGGAGATGGATAAGTATAAGGTTCTTTCTGCCTTCGAGTTCTTTGGGCAGAAGTTTGAGGCTGGTGTGGTGGTGGAAATGGACCAAGAGGTAGCTAAAGAACTCCTGGAAAAGGGTACTGTGAAGAAGTGGGAGGATTGGGAGAAGGATGAGCAGAAGAAGCTGGCTGCTCAGTTTACTGGACAAGGGATTAGGACAGTCCGCGAAAAGTGTGTGGACGATTCCAAGTTTGGTTTCAAGGGACTTGGAGAGTTTGCTTCGGTGGTTAAGGTTGCTTCTTATCCTGGTGGGGCGGTGGATGAGAGACTTAGAGCCATTGAGGTAGCCACTAAGGCCGCGAGTGGGATTAGTGAAGCGGATGATACTTCTGCTGGGTTCCTCGTAGCTCCTGAGTTCGCTAATGGTATCTGGCAGCGAGTCCAACAGTCCCCTTATAATCTCATAGCTACTCTTGACTCCTACCAAGTTTCTGGTAACACCTTGAAGCTCTTTGCAGAGGACGAGACCTCTAGGGCTACAGGTTCCAGACATGGTGGGGTGAGAGGCTACTGGATTCCTGAAGCTGGGCAGTTTACTGCGTCTGCGCCGAAGTTTCATCCTATGCAGGTGACTCTGCATAAGTTGGGTGTCTTCGCCTATGCCACTGAGGAGATGTTGGCGGATCAGTCGTTCTTGGGGCCTTATCTCACTCGTTGCGCTGGGGATGAGATTAGGTTCCTTGTGGAAGATGCGCTCTTTAGAGGGAATGGTGCGGGACAGCCTCTGGGCTTTCTCAACCACGGCGCGACAGTGTCGGTAGCGAAGGAGACAGGGCAGGAAGCTAAGACTTTCAAGTACGAGAATGCTATTAAGATGTACTCGAGAGTTCATGCTGCTAGTCTGAACAAGGCTGTCTGGCTGACCAACCAGGATGTCATGCCCGCTATGATGACTATGACCATCAATGTGGGCACTGGTGGTGCGCCAGTCTGGATGCCGGCAGGTGGGATCTCTGGGTCGCCATTCAATCAACTGATTGGTAGGCCTGTGATCCCCACTGAGTACAACCCTACCCTTGGTACGGTTGGGGATGTGAGCTTTGTTGACATGAGTCAGTATCTCTTTCTTATGAAGAAGGGTGCTCAAGTCAACTCTCAGATGAGTATCCACTTGAGGTTTGACTACGACGAAGTGGCTTTCAAGTGGACATTTAGGTGTGCTGGACAGCCCTTGTGGAAGACGGCTTTGACCCCTTACCAAGGCACCAACACAGTCAGCCCCTGGGTCACCTTGGCCACTAGGGCGTAGAGAAAGAGGAGGTGAACTTAGATGCCTAGAATGGTTAATAATGTTAAGATTGTGGCGAATAGCGATCCGGCTAACTACACAGGTGCTGCCAATACTCCTGAGTATGTTAGCTTGAAAGACTACAACCACGTGACCTTCATCATTCACTGTGGCGCGTGGGCGGGTGGGACAGCGGCGGTGACGGTGAATGAGGCTACGGCTGTTGCAGGCACGTCTGCGCAGGCCTTGGCCTTTACGAAGCAGTGGACGAATGTGACAGACACTTCGACTGACACACTTGTGGAAACCACTGTTACCTCTAACACCTTTAACTTGTCTGCTGCTGGTGCTATCCACGTGATTGAGTTGGATGCGGAAGCACTGTCGGATGGGTTTGATTGCGTGGGGGTGGCTGTGGCTACTCCAGGTAGCAATAACGACTACTACTCCATCGATGTTATCTTGTCTGATCCTCGGTATGGCTCCTATCCTTCTGCGATTACTAACTAGGTAGGAGAAGTTTCATGACGAGCACCTATCCACAGGAGCCTGAGGAAAGGGTCTCTAAAAAGTCCCTCCTAGTGCCTCCTGTGGATAGGATGCTCGGGAGTAGGGAAGTGCTTACTAGGGTAAAGAGGCCGTGTGACCTCTTTTCCTACCCCAGAGAACCTGGGAGAAACTTGGAGGGGATAGGAGAGCAAAGAGATGGCTGCGAAAACTGAGTTGTTTTCTAGGTGGCATCAAGGGAGTATGGTGATTGAGGACCAGAGCAAGTCTACTGGTTCGAGATTCTTTGTGAATGCCACTACTGGAACAGACTCTACTGGCTATGGGACTAATCCTGATAGTCCGTTGAAGTCTCTCGACTACGCAGTTGGGCTCTGCACAGCGAACGCTGGAGACATCATCTACTTGATGCCTGGTCATGCAGAGGACATTGTAGCTGCCACTACTGCGGTGTTGGACATTGCAGGGATTTCTGTGGTGGGTCTTGGGGAAGGAACTAATCGTCCAACGTTTACAGTAAAGACTGCTGATGCAGCTACAGTGGTGGTTTCAGCTGCTAATGTGACCCTGAAGAACCTTCTTTTTGTGGCAGGAAAGGATGGCTTGAATGTTGGCATTACTGCTAGTGGTGCTGACTTCAAGATGATTGACTGCGAGTGTAGAGACGCCACGAATGTTGAGGTGGATATCTGGGTAACCGCTAGTGGTGTTCGTCCTGTTTTTCAAGGATGCTTCTTCAATGGCTACACTTCAGGGGATCAGCAAGAGAGTGCGTTGTCGCTTAATGGGTGCTCTGGAGCAGTTGTAGATGGTTGTAGGTTTTATGGCAAGTATGTTACTGCAGCGGTGAGCTTTGACACTGCCTGCTTGGGAGTAGTGGTAAAGAATAGTGAGTTTTATTCCGCTACTACTTCTGACTTCTCCAAGAGTGTAGTAGATACTGCTACTGGTTCAGTGTGGGAAGTGACTTCTTGTTTTGACCAAGAAGCTGGGTGTAACTTCTCTGGTGGTTCTGGCGCGGCACTTGCTGGGGATGATGTGAGTGCCTTGTCGACAGCAGTGTCGACTAACCAGTCAACGATTGTGAGTACCTTTGCTTCTAACGTGACTGTGGATTCGACCAGCCAATCAACGTTGGTTAGTACACTTGGTACTAAGGCCTCTTCTACTGCAGTAAGCACGGTGGATTCGAAGATTGTTGTGTTGACTACAAGTGTGTCTACTAACCAGTCGACTTTGGTAAGTACATTTGCTTCTAATGTGACAGTCGATTCCACCAATCAGTCGACTCTCGTAAGCACGTTGGCTACAGTAGCAGTGGCTTCTACCCAAAGTACCTACCAGAGTACGTTGGTGAGCACCTTTGCCTCTAATGTCACAGTGGACTCTACGAACCAGTCGACCTTGGTTAGTACTCTTGCTACACTGGCGGTGGCTTCTACACAGAGCACTTACCAAAGCACATTGGTTAGCACGTTTGCTTCCAATGTCACAGTAGATTCTACTAACCAATCGACGCTCGTTAGCACTTTGACGGCTGATCAAACGACTGCTTCCACTAATCAATCCACTTTGGTGAGCACATTGGCTAATGTGGCTACTGCTTCAGTGTTGAGCACTCTTACCTTGAAGACTGAGCAGCAGACCACTAAGACCCAGGCGAGTTTGGCCTCAGCAACTCTCTTTAACTATACTGGAATCATTGGTATCAAGAGGATCGTGGGAGTAGTAACCACTAACACAGAGGACGCAGCGGCTACAGCGAAGTTGTCTGTGACTCCTGATGCGCTTGGTGCCTATGACATCTGTACTACCACTTCTGTGCAGAACAAGGCAGCGGGGACCATGCTTGATATTACTGGTACTGCTGCTGATGGTCTTGTGGTCACAGCTGGTGGTGCACTGGCGCCAGGCTCTCAATTGAAGGACGTGGTGGCTGCTTGTGTGACGAGTGGGACGATTACTGTTACCTACTCCGCTCCAATTACTGGTGTGATCAAGTGGGGTATCCTTTGGGAACCTGTGACTCCTGGAGCGACCGTGACAGCTGGAGCGTAGTAAACTACTAGGAGGGGAGATCCTACTATGAAGATCGTTCATGTAGCTCCGTTTGGACTAGGAAATGGAGGCTTCGTGAGATGTGGTCTCTACGAAGCAGCGAGAGACTTTTATCGTCTAGATAAACTTGCTGGACATGAAGTGGTTTTCATAGATACAGGAGCTAGTAATGGGGTTACAAGAGAGGAAAGGAGAGTAGGAACCAGAGATGATCGGGGAGGGTTTCTACTCTCTACCTCTTCAGTAGAAGATGCTAAAGGAGCAGATATTATTGTGGGGCATGACGTGGTGCCAGAAGATGTAATGAAAGTAACGAGTTGTCCAGTGGTGATGATTTGTCATGGAAGGCCTCTTGACTGCTTTAGGCCAGAGTATCAAGGAAGGAACATGGCTTATAGTTTTCATGGAGACTTTTCGAGACAAGAAAGATGTGCGTTTATGGTTACTCTTTGGAAAGAACACTTGCCTTATTGGAGTGTTTTAGTGGATGATAAGAAACTAAGGTGTATAGGGCCACCTACTTTGGATATGAGTAGGTATAAGTTAGAGGGAGAAGTGCATAAGTTCCCTGAAGGGAAGAGTGGAAAATTTAACCTTCTAGTTGCAGATTCCTGGAGAAGTGATGTTGACTGCTTCGAGATAGCACATGTTCCTGTAGAACTTTATAAGAGAGGTTTCAAGGACTTCAAGATTCATTTCTACGCAGTGGATCAACCACTTAGGAGCTGGGAGTGGATATTTAGGAAGTATAGGGAACTTGGTATCCAAGGGGAGGTATGGGCAAGAGCTCCTAGGATGGATGAAGTCTATAGAGCTATGGATCTTGTAATAACTCCTCATAAGATAGCCACTAGGATTGTGATGGAAGCGCAATGCTGTGGATGCCCAGTGATGGGAGATGAGAGGGGACAGGAAGAACTTTTTTGGCTAGAAGGGTCAATGCCAGATAGGCCAGAAGTTATGGCAAAACAGGTAGATGAGGTGTTGAGTAGTCTAGAAAAAAGAAATAGGGAAGAGTGGAGGATGTCTGTAGCAGCTCATGGAGAAATGGTCTTTTCTGAAAAGGAGTTCTCCAAGAGAATGCAAGGAGTTTATGAGGAAGCGCTTAGCAAGTAGTTGCTAGAGATATTTCAATTATTGAAATAACGATTGGAGGACAAGATGGCTGCGGGAACAATGACGTTTACCTACGAGAGTGCTGGACCAGTGTATGTGTGTAACGTTTCTTGGGTTACTTCTACTGATACTGGAGCAGTTTCTGGGTCTACTGCGAAGTTAGAGGGAAGACTAGTAAAAGCGATTACTATTCCTTCAGGAACTGCTGCTCCTGCTGACAACTATGATATCGTCCTTACTGATAGTAACTCATTCAACTTCCTTTCTAATTGTGATGATAATCTCCTTGATAGGGACATAGCGAATACTGAAGAGGTTTACTTCTTTGTGAAGAATGCTGCTGCAGTGGCCCTTGCTGTGCATCCTATGATTAGCAGTGTGGTTACTGTGGCAGTCACGAATGCTGGAAACTCCACGGCTGGAACGATAAAGCTCTTTCTTCAAAGGGCCTAACGATGGCAGATGTAATGGGTTACTGCCTAGTGAATGGATCAACTGACTCAGCAAAGTTGACCACTATTAGGGACTATGTGCTTGGAAGCACCTCTAGTACCTATGATACTAGACTTACTAGGTTGTGTCAAGCAGCCTCAGCAGCAATAGAAGCCTACTGTGATAGACTTCTAGTATCTAGGAGCTATGCCAGCTGGCTTGATGGAGATGGCTCGTCGAGACTCCTCCTTCCTCAGTATCCAGTGACTGCTGTAGGGAGACTTTCAGTAGATGTGCAAGACATTATGTATGTGGAATGCTCTACAAGTGGGGCGACAGTAGCAACCATCAATGCTTCTTCTACTGCTGTGAGTTTAGTGGTAGCTGATGGAGCAGGAGCAGGGACTACTTCTTTGTCTACAACTATCTATAGTACACTCACTCTCATGGCAGCAGCGATCTCTGCTACTTCTGGATGGACCGCGACTATTCCAGACTCTATTACCTATGGCTCCTACCAATCCACCAAACTTCGTCCTAAGTATGGACTTATGTGTTATACTCCTGTTCAAGCCTGGCTTCAGGTTCCTTATCGTCCAATAAGGGAGTTTCGTCTGCAAGCTGAAGAGGGAATAGTGGATTTGGATGAGGATTTCACGATAGAACAAGAGGCAGCAATTTACATAGAGTACACTGCGGGATATGCTTCTACCTCTATCCCTTATGATATGGAGCAGGTTTGTTTGGAACTCGTGAAGTCTATGTATGACGAGAGGGAAGGGGATGCAAGTTTGGAGATGGAGAAGATAGGAGATTATGAGTATAGGAAGAGTAGAGAGCAGGCTAACAATGGGACAGTGTTTAATGCCAAACAAAGGATGATCCTGGGTCACTATAGAAGGTTGGTGTCCTCTTGAGTCTTACTAGTCTTCTAAATCGTACGTGCACAATAGTCACCTATACTACTTCTTTGGATTCTATGGGAGGGGTAGTAAGGACTTCTTCTATTGTTGCTTCTAGTGTGGCTTGTGCCTTTCAAGAGGATGAAGGGGCTGAAACTCCTAATGAAGAGAGAGATGCAGACACCAAGAAGGGAAAACTCTACTTGGCATATAGAACAGACGTTACTGAAATTTGTACTATAATCCTCGACGATTCAACTATTTGGGAAGTGAAAGCAGTAAAAGATGAGGCTGGGAGAAATCATGTGACTCAATGCTTTCTAGAAAGGTCTCTCTAGTGGGAGTTAAGTTTATAGCAGTTCAAGGAGCCGAGCAGCAAGTGGAGCTCATGACAGTAGGGATCATGAAACCTAGACTGGTGCGCCTAGGGAAGAGACTTGTTCGAGACATCAAGGCACTCCTTAATATTCTTTGGCCGGGGGGACCTGGAAGTACACCTTATAGTCCTCCCTTTAAGCGTAGTGGAGATCTTAGAAATAGTATCTCCTATAGGATTTCTGATGCTAGGATGAAGGAGATTGTGCTTACTGTTGGGAGTTTGAGTGGCAAGGAATCGTGGGGAGGAGTTCCCTACGCAGCAATTCTTGAGTTTGGAGGGCAGGCTGGAAGGGCTTACATCTATCCAAGACCTTACATAACTCCAGTGATGTTGAATAGTCTAGGAGTTATAAAGAAATACCTTGGTGGTGAAGAATTTGTTTCTACCCCTCTTGATTAGGAGAAGATGATGGCTACCTCTCTTACAACAACTCTTTTTGGTAATCTCAAGTGTAGGTATACAAATCCTCTTGACCTTTCAACCACTATTGATCAACCTACAATCGACTTTGGAGATACACTCATTCAGGGGACAGGGACAGACCAAGCAAATATGGTTTGGGGAGATCAAAGGAGTCTTTCTGCTACTTCTGAGAATCTTGATCTTGCAGGAGGACTGACTGACGTATTTGGAACTACTATTACCTTTACTTACATAAAGGGACTTCTTATTAAGAATAGTACTGCTACTGCTGGAGCTAATCTCCTCGTGGGAGGGGCTGCTGCTAATGCTTGGTATGCTCCATTCAATGCAGCGACTGATATCGTGAAAGTGGGCCCTAATGGTTCTCTCCTCATCTGGCATCCAGGTGCAGGGTGGGCAGTGACTGCAGGAACAGGAGACATACTTAAGATAGATTCTGGAGCAGCGACCATTATCTACAAGATCATGATTATTGGACTTGTTGTATGACAACTCCTATTGCCCCTAATCCTTGGTCTTACTCTAATGATCTTATTAGAGCCCTTGTGGCTAGGTATGAAGAGCATACCACTGCTGGAACTCCATATAGTCTCCTAGGAACTGGGAAACTCTACTATCCTGAAGCTCCTAGAGGGAGTAGACCAAAGTATGCAGTATTGAGTTCTCTAGGAGGTTCCTATGTAAGGATGTTTAGTACGAGGTTGAGTCAGACCTCATTGCGACTTTCAGTGTTTACTGACTTTGTGGGAACTTCAGATACTGCTGGTTCTGCTAGAGATGCTCAGAGCATCTGGGATGCCTTTGTAGAACTCTATGATGAGCAAGACCTTGAGCTTCTTAAGGGTTCCTTTGTTTCTCTTCGGGTTCTTGGAGGACCAGTAGTAATGATGGATGGTACTATGCTTGCTTTGCATGGAACGTTGATGGCTGAGATTCAATACTAGGAGGAATCGAGATGGCTGCAGAAGTTGCAATTAGTGGTATTACAGGGAGTGTTACCTTTGCAGAAGGCTACACTACCAATGTTCACAAGTGGTCACTTAATCCCACCTGTGAGATGTTGGAAACCACTGCGTTTGCTGATGGCGCCTGGAGGACTTATATTGGAGGACAGATGTCAGGGACTGGTAGCTATGAGTGCTATATTGATAGTGTAGTGGCTCTTCCAGTGGATGTGGGAGATACTGGTACTGCGACATTCCAAATTGATTCTACTACTCCTGTTGGTTACAAAGGACCAATTAGGACGACTGGAATCAAGGCAGGGGTTAGTAAAGATGGTTCTGATAGAACACTTACTGTAGAGTTTGAATTCAATGGTGAAATGACGAACGTTATGGCATAGTGGTAAGGAGAACTGCTGATGGCTGCTATTAGTGGCACGACAGGGAACGTGACCTTTGCTACTGGGCATGTGGTGTTTGTTCACAAATGGCAGATTGACATTGCAGGAGAAGCTCTAGACACTTCTATCTTCTCTGGTGGAAGTGCATGGAAGACTAATATTGATGGGCTGAAAGGAGCAACAGGAAGTTATACCTGCTATATGGGTGACACTACTGCTCCTCCAATCACTATGGGTGCCACTGCTGCTGCATTCACACTTACTGCTGCTGCAGGAAAAACCTACACTGGGAGCCTTATCGTGAATGGAGTTCAAGCGGGAGTAAGTAAGGATGGGTCAGAAAGGGTTCTTGTGGTGCAGTTTACTGTGAGTAGCACACTTACTGGTGCTTAACCCTACTAGGAGGGGAGAAAGATGAGTCTGAATAGAGTTGTGTTGGATAAGGTGGTAGAACAAGATGTCGAAGTTCCTTTCCAAGGAAGTGCAATCAAGCTTAGGAGGATCAACTTCGAAGATCTTGCAGCTGTTTCTGCAGAGATTAGGAAGCAGCGTTTGGAGGCAATAGCTGCGTTTGTTGCTAAGGAGCAACGACAGACACTGGTGGCTAACTCTCTGGCAAAGACAGTTGCTCAAGACCCGTCAGAGGATGATATTTGGAACTTTGTCTATACCTCTACTGGACAAGCGTTCTTACTCTGTAGGTCTCTCAAAACCAACTACCCCAATACTACTATTTCTGACTGCTCAGAGCTTGTAGAGCACACTGACCTTGCCACTATCCTTTATGTGGAGAGTGGATTGCTTAAAGTAAAGGAGGGAGAAACTACTCCTGAAAACCCTCCGACATCGCAGTTGACTGGGCAGAAATAATGCTTACCTTGGTGAAGAAGGGATTTAGCTACGAGGAAGTAAAGAAGCTTTCTCTCTTACAAGTCTGGATGTTTTATTCAAGGGAATAGTAGGATGGCGACAATAATTAAGGTAGGCGAGTTGCTTATTGATACTCGTCTGGGGTTCACTAAACTTGCTCCTGATCTGGCCAAAGCTAGAGCAGAGGCAGTAAGAAAAGCAAAAGCTTTGTCGCCAATAGAGATTCCTGTGACTCCAGTTGCTAAGATTTCTCCTAGTATGAAGAGAGACTTTAAACGTCTTACCACAGAAATCTATGAGAAGGGAGGAGTGACTAAGAAAACTGCAGAAAAAGAGGCAAGAATTTTACTAAGGAGAGACCCAAGGTACTATGAGACTAGAGCAGCAGATGTAGCTGTGTTTAAAGAAAAGAGAAGAGCTGCTAAAGAGATAGAAAAAATCGACCTGATAACTATGGGTCTTCGAGCTAAAGAGGAAGATAAGCTTACTTCTGCAACGAAGAAAGCAGTTAGTGACAGACTTAAGGAGGAAAAAAGAGGCTACGCAGAAGTATTTGCTATGGAAAGGGAGGCAGCTACTAGAAGAAGAGCAATTAGAAGTCTTGCCTATGCAAAGGGAGGAAAGCACTGGAAAGATGCTCTTCCTTGGGCAGAGAGAGCTTATACTACTACTGCTCCTGAAGATCGCGATATGCTTACTCGTACTACAGGAGCAGAAAGAAGAAGAAAGGAAAGTAAGGTTAAGGGAGGACAGTTTGTTATGTCCTACCTTAAGAGAGCTATTTGGATGATAGGAATATTTGGGACAGCGAGATTTGTTGGAAGGCAAACAGCTGACGCTATAAAGTTGGGAATGAGATATGAAGATCTAGCTGAGAAGACTCATGATGCTTTTGGGATTATGTCACAGTCAATGACTTCTTGGTCACGTACTACCTCGAAGTCTCTTGGACTTAACTCCTATGAGTTCCAAGAACTCAATAACGACATGGGATACACATTACGTACTCTTGGGATGGGTGCAAAAGAAGCAGCAACGTATACTCAGATGCTCTCTAAGAGAGCAGCTGACCTATCTGCTTATAAGAGGATTCCTCTTGAGCACGCAGTAGAAGCGATGAAGAAAGGAGCTATGGGACTTACAAGACAGTTCCAAGCTCTTGGGATAAAGATAGATGAGAGTTTGGATATAGAATTTAATAAGACAAAAACTACTAAGAGGGTAGTAGATGAGAAAAATAAGGCACTAGAGAAGCAACTTGAGATTAGAGCTAGAATTAAGGCAATGATGGATGCTACTGCTGTTATGGAAGGAAAGATGTTCTTAGAGGGTAGGAAGCCTGAAATGCAGCAGAGAGCCTTTTTAGCTCAATGGACTTCTTCTAAGGCAGCTTTTGGAGAACATGCTGCTCCTGCTTGGGGCACATTTCTTGAGTGGTCAAAGAATAATATGCCCAAAGAGGAAGGAGCTTCTAAACTAGGTATAGCAGTTAAAGGAATTGCAGAGACCTATTTTGGAAAGTATCCCTTTGAGAAGGGTCCAGGAAGGAGTAAGTGGGGAGCTGATCCTAGAATGGATGAAATAGAAGAACGTTTTAAGGCTGATTATGCTAAAAGAACTGGAAAGTCTGTTCTAGCATCTGGTATGACTCCTGGAGAATACTTAAAGGAGTTTGAGACTTTTAGAGTTACAAACTTAAAAAATGCTTATACTAAACAGGCTAAAGAGCCTGAGACTTTTCTAGGAGAGTCTTGGGTAGCACTTAAGCGAGTGGTTGCAGACACCTTTGAGCATCCTTTTGGTATAGGCTTAAAAGGAAGAGGTAGAGATGACTATTTTCAAGAAGAGATGTGGGCAAAGGCAGAGAGAGCTGGTGGTGATGCGAGAATGCTTGGAATACTAGGACAAGAGAGAGTAATGCTTCGGTATGAAAAAGAAAGGGGACTCTATGAGGATAGACTTGCTAAGGATGCAAGAGGTGAAGACGCTTTTAAGACTAAGGGACTTACCTTCAACATTGGAGGGATGTTTGCAGAAACTACTGGTGGAATAGGAGGAGGGGTTATTGCTGGTGGGGCGAGTGTGGCTATAGCTAGAGGGAAAGATGTAGATTTTCTTTCAGAGATAGCAGCTAACACGAAAGTAATAGCAGATAATTTTGGAGCACAATAATGAGTGGTGCTACAGTAAATGATGTTGGGAAGATGTATAAGCCAGAAACCTTGAAGTTTAATAACAGGACTGGAGAGGTAGTCTATATTGCTAAGTGGCTAGATCTCGGGATGGCGTGTGATTCTCTGTTTGATCCTGAATATCCCAAAATGATAAAGATTCCTGGTAATCATGAGTATAGATTAGAGGATCTTGAGTTGTTTCTTGTAGACATGCAAGCAGATAGGTATGGAACAAATAATTGCCATGAGTTAGCTACTTACTATGGACTTCTCCAAGGATTTCACTCAGTGGAGCAGGAAGTTCAACAAACTGGGGAACAGTTGCTTGTTGGTTATGAAAAGGATACTGATGGAAAGTATAAGGCTGTAGGGCCTAAAGGAATAGGGACTAATGTAGTAAGGGGTAGGATGCTTATGACAGTAAGAGAAAACATTAAGGCGGAGTTGATTTCGTCTACTCCAATAATCTATGAGGGTGAGTCGTATACATTTAATGGGACCACTGATGATCTTGCTTACGAAACAGGAATAGAGACAAAAGCTATTCCTCATCCCCTTAAGAAATATGACGACATCTTGTTTACTGTTAACGAGGCAACTGATATTACTCCCTGGCCTATAATGTCGAAAGACTTTCAGACTGCAGGTACTTGGGTCTATCTTGGTTATAAGATTCAGTCAATGTGTAGGCAGTATCATATACTTCAACATACATTTATGGCAACTGCTGGGCTCTTTCCAGGAGCTAGTAGCTACCTAATTAAGAACTGCTATTGGAGAGACTTCGAGGATAAGCTTGATACGTCTACTAGTCCTGCAACACTTACTAGAGTGTTTAAGGATACGCTGTCATCTGTGCCTGTCTACCTCCAAGCTGGAGGGTCTTCTCCTTCAGGCGTGACTGCTAAGTGGGCATCAGCATTTTCAGCTAAGTATATAGGAGGATAGTTGTGGCGATAGTGTCTCCTATTTCTCGTGGGGATCTTATAGTAGCTCGTGACTATAATGAAATGCTACGCCAAGCTCTCCGTCCTACTTGGGCAGGAGAAGGAATGGAAGCACTTGGGCAGGGCGTTCATATGGCGATGAATGCTCCTAAAAGAGAGTGGGGAGAAGATTGGGACTGGGCTGAATGGGAGGGGACAGATCCAGTGGAGGTGGGTGGGATAGTACAGATATTTGAGAGTAGTAATGCAACAATGCTGAATAAGAGTTTTAAGGCAGACTTGGCTTCTTATACAGGTAATGCGCATAGTTTGGGACTTGCCCTAGATGGTGTAGATACTAATCAGTTACTTAGGGTAAAGAGGAGTGGAATCTCGTTAATTAGAGTTGATGAGACTACTTTCCTCTCTTCTACTCCTCAGTGGGGAGATAGGGTAGGGGAGCATAAAGATAGTATGGTAGGAGAGTATAATCCAATTGGGCCTTTTACCTTGCTGACAAAGTACATAGACACTATTGGAGAGAGTTCTTCTAGTAGTAGCTCTTCTAGTAGTGCTGATCCTGAAAATGTCCTCTGGTGGGCAAGGATAAGTCAACAAAGAGGGGATATGATAAGTGTGAGGAAAGAAGACGATAGTGTCTTTGGAGCATTTCATACTATTATCTGGGCAACAGATTACACGTTAGCTTATCATAAATTTGGAGTTACTAACCTCTCCTATGGAGCTCCTTACTCAGGAACTACAACTACTACTGTCCAAATGCCTATACACCTTGCAGTATCTTATAATACTGATGATTGGTACATCACAAAGACATATAGGTGTGATGAGACTGTAGCAGTGCAGTATGATGAAGATACAGGGGAAGTAATTCTTGGTTACTGGGGAGCCTAAGAGTGGCGATTACTAAATACTATCATTCTCCCTTGAGGTTTGCAGATACCACTATTCTTAGTGACTTAAGAGATGGTGTGGTATATATAGATCCAGGAGCGTTATATTCTAGTAGTTCAAGTAGTTCATCAGAATCTTCCTCTTCTTGTAGTATAGAATCCTGTGGGAGAGGAGAAGACTGCTATGAAGTTACGTTTACAGGATTAGGAGGTACCTTTGCACCTCTAAATGGATCTTGGCAGCTTAATAAGGGAGCCTCTTGGGATGGAATAACTAATTGTGGGTATGAACTTTATACAGGAAGTTCAATAGATTGCTGGATATACCTTGAAGTAAGACTTTGTAGTCATTTTGTTTTTATTGAAGAAGGTATAACACACGACTGTGGACTCTACTTCCATAGAACTAGTGAAGATCCAGTAGGAACCTATGAGATTGATAGTGACTTTAGTGGCTTTAGGTGTGACGGGTGTACTGTTCCTGCTACTTGTGTACTTTGCTTAGAAGCAACATGTACTGTTGGTACTTTAGAAAGTTGCTCATCGTCTTCTTCTAGTAGTTCGTCATCATCTTCCTCTTCCTCTTCCTCTTGTTCCTCTTGTGGAGATCTAAATGGAACAGAGTGGACAGTTCACATAGAAGGACTTGTCCCTATTGGAGGAGAATATCCTTGTTTATCCTCTGGGACAGGAATCTTTTGCTTGACCTTAAATGGTTGCGCAGGAGCAGCCACATGTGGTGATTGCAGTGTAGCCATTTGGTGGGATGGGCTATATTGGTGGGTAAATGCTGTTGTAGATGAGATAACAAGCATATTTCGAGGAGGAAGTAATCCTTGTAGTCCAGCAGGGTTTTATACAAGGATGTCAGGAAGCTATGACTGCTTAGTTTCTGCAGGAAATAACAACTGCTGCTCAAGTAGTTCGTCAAGTTCATCTTCTTCTAGTTCTTGTGTGTGTAGTTCACTAGAAGGTAATCAGTATACTATTTCAGTAGGAACTTCTGGAACTGGTTGTCAATCAGGGAACTTCTGCGTTACTATGGGAGCTGGTTGCTCAGCTTCTGGAACAGCGGGAACTAATTGTGCTGCTAGTATTTGGTGGGCTGGGAGGTATTGGTATGGGCAGTGGTTGATTGGAGGACTTGGTGGGGGCTTCTTTGGAGGAACAGATCCGTGTAATCCAACAGGAAGCTATACCTGGTTAGAGGGAATCTACTTTACCTTTTCGGTGAGTAGTGGTTGGAATAGTCTATGCTCGTCATCAAGTTCCTCAAGTTCCTCAAGTTCATCAAGTTCCTCAAGTTCATCATCCTCAAGTTCATCGTCTTCATCGTCCTCGTCGAGTTCATCTAGTTCGTCCAGTTCTGGCAACTGTGCGAGCCTGGCGGATAAACGCTACTGTCTGACCCCAGTTGACGCCGGCATCGGCCCCTGCTGTGTGACCCTGAGCGAGGAGTGTTCCGGAGCGGGCCTCAGGTCTGGTATCACCTACACGCTCGCCTACTCCGAGGGCGTGTGGTCCGTGACGTGCAGCGAGGGGGCATCCTACTACTGGGAAGGCGGCACCGACCCAGAAGACCCTCTCGGCACCTACACCGGCGACATCGGCACCTGCGTCGTCACCGAAATCACTCAGGCGACCTCCTGCGCCGAGGGCGGACTTCGCGTCCAAATCACCGATTCGCCAGGCTGCACGCCCTGCGCCGACGGAACGCATTGCGTGACCTGGTTCGAGACGAGCGGTGGGAAGGCCCGGTACCGCGCGGAGCTCTGCGACGGCACATGGATCCTCGCCTACGCCCACGAAGAGACGCCCAGCGTGCTCTATGCACTGGGCATTGTTGAATCCAGGGACGGCAATTGGTGCTGGGTAGTGGATGGCGGTACGTGCAATCTCTCGGGCTACTGCAACGGCTGCAACAGCTATGGCTACTGTGGCGATTGGACCCAACTATGAGCGACTGCCTGCCCACCAACGGTCGTTGTGCCCGCTACCCGCAGATCGGCGGCGTGACCGAGCCCGTCTGCCGCCGCTGCCGAGAGACAGGCGGCGCGAGTATGCTCGTTAAGGTCGAGGCTTATGCTAAGGAGTTTCCAGTTAATTTGACTACATCTTTTAATAGTCTTGCCAATAAAGAAAAGAGAGATGCAGCTTTACATCTAAAAGTAAAGCGTGATAACTTACGCAAAACGCTCAAGACTAAAAGCACTTCTCAAGGCTCTTCTATGAACTCTAACGAAACAAGTGAGCTTGTAGAAGAGATTTCCTACTGTTTCTTTAGAGGGGCTCTCAAAGAACAAACTAAACGACACATTTGTGGACAGGGAGACTTACTGGTAAGCATATTCGACTGTAGTCACCCAAACAGTAAAGATAAGCTCTGTGCTAGTCATCAATGTGGAGGGTGTAAATTGCCTCAACCTAGGCAACTTGTGATCCAACATGGTTTGTCTCCTGGGGATGTACTCATGTTGACTGCCTTCATTAGGGATCTTCATCTTACCTACCCAGGAAAGTACATAACAGACATTAGGACTCCTTACCCAGCGATTTGGGAGAATTGTCCCTATGATACCAAGCTTCCTGGCTTCAAGCAGCAATTCCTCGACGAGGCTTGCAGGAATAGGAAACCACTAGAAAAAGATGGGATCACCTATCTTCCTATGCACTATGAGCTTATCAACGAGTGTGGAAGACCCTATCACTTTATTCATGGCTTCTTCCAGTGGTGGGAGAAGCAGATGCAGGTACCACTCAAGCCAATTCATTTTAGACCAGAAGTCTGGCTTACTGAAAAGGAAAAGAAGGAGAGACCATTTAAGGACCCTTACTGGGTAGTGGATGCAGGAGGGAAGTTTGATATTCAAGCTAAGTGGTGGCCACCCTCTTACTACCAAGAAGTAGTGGATAGGATGAAGGG
>Ga0172375_10000993_pt1 | contig 45834 bp, 43 predicted proteins | sample LakKiv1m_FD_114537 | JGI IMG/M metagenome (GOLD analysis project Ga0172375, IMG submission 114537) | Freshwater microbial communities from Kabuno Bay, South-Kivu, Congo - kab_092012_11.1m | ecosystem: Environmental > Aquatic > Freshwater > Lake | place: Democratic Republic of the Congo... | reverse complement strand
TGGTATGTATATAATATACCACAACTTGGAGTAACATAACAGCATTTTATCGTCGGTAAAGTAGATTTTTACCGACGGAGAAAATTAGTTAACAAATAAAGGGTTTTTCAACGGTCTCAACTTGACACTCTGATATTATTATAACGTAAAGTTACGCATAAAATTTTTCACCATCGCGGTTATTATCTAAAGATCATTAAACAAATATATAGTATAGGCGCGGTAAAAAGTACACTATCTATTAGATCAAGCATCCCGCCTAATCCAGGCAGAAAAACACTTGAATCCTTAACCTCATAATCTCTCTTAATCAGGCTTTCAGCCAGATCTCCCAGCTGGGCAAAAATACCTATCAAAACCCCGCTTGTAATAATGAAACTCATACTCATCCAGTTAATAAAATATCTGCTCAAAATAGCGCTGGCTATGCTGAATATAAATCCGCCTATCGCGCCCTCCACTGATTTATTAGGGCTTATCCTTGGTATAAGCTTATGTCTTCCGAAATTAGACCCGATAAGATACGCGCCTATGTCCCCGGCCTTTGTAACAAGCAGAAGATACGCCACCAGCTTATGGCCATCTTCCAGGAACCTTATCTTGACAAGAAATGTGAAAAACCAGCCTATGTAAAAAATAGCGAACAGGGTCACTGCAATCAGGTTTACAGCGTTCCTGCTCTCTTTTCTCGTAAAATGTATTATGAAAAGCGTAATCAATATAAGTATAAAAAATACCATCTCCCATATGCCGCCTGTAGGCCTGTAGAGATACGTTATGTATGGCAGAGCTATGCCTGAAAGAATCCCGACATACGCAAAACTTACAGGAAATATCTTTTTCGCGCCGCTCAATCTAAAAAATTCATAAAGCCCCAGGCCTATAAATAAAGACGCGACTGCCCCAAATGTCCACACAGGCAGTATAAATATGCTTATGCCTACTATCAATATTAATATTATAGAGGTAACCGCGCGTTGAAACATAACTTATCTCCCTCCAAACCTGCGCTCTCTTTTATTATACTCCATTATAGCCTTATTTAATTCGCTCTCATTAAAATCCGGCCATAATACATCAGTCACATAAAGCTCCGCGTATGATATCTGCCATAAAAGAAAATTTGATACTCTCATCTCTCCGCTTGTGCGTATTAATAAATCAGGATCAGGCTGGCCTCGCGTATAAAGTTTGCTCGAAAACATCTTTTCGTTTATGTCAAGCACATCAATCTTTGAGCTCCTTACATCTTCTGCTATAATCTTCGCGGCATTCAATATCTCCTGCCTCCCCCCATAGTTCAAAGCTATATTCAGCGTAAGGGTATCGTAAGCCCGAGTGTCTTTCTCTACGCTCTCTATCTTGGCCAGAAGATCTTTCTGTATTTTACCTCTCTCTCCTATTATATGCAGTCTGACCTTGTTATCATGAAACAGCTTAAACTCCTTATCCATAAAATCTTCCATCAGTTTAAACAATGCCTTTACTTCATGGTCAGGCCTGGACCAATTTTCTGTTGAAAACGCATAAAGCGTGAGATATTTGACCCCTATTTCAATGCACGCATTGACGCTTCTTTTTACGGCTTCTACGCCTTTGGCGTGGCCCACAACCTTGGGCAGGCGCCTGGCCTCAGCCCATCTTCCATTGCCATCCATTATTATAGCGATATGCTTAGGTATATTCATTAACTATCATGTAAAATAAACCGCGTAGATTGTCTCGCCACAGGCGGACATCCTACGCGGTTAATATAATTACTCAAATTCCATAAAAATTCTACTATTTTACAGGGACAATCTGTTTAACTGCCGCTGGCTGCGGCGCGCTAATAACAGGAATCTGCTCTTTTAGTTTTGATTCAATATCCGCATATGCCGTCTTTATTTTCTCTAATTCTGCGTTAGCGGCGCTGAGAGAGTTCTGTAAATTACTCACAGAAGCCTGCAGGCTGTTCGCAAGATTTGACTGTTCAGCCGCCCTGGCAGTAGCGCTTGCAAGCTGCGCCTGCAAATCATTTACCGTGGTGTTAGACCCTGCTATTTGATTATTCAGCTGGCTGGTCTTAGCCTTTTCAGCACCTAACTGCATGTTTAAATTTGCCACGTTACCAGTTAAAATAATAGAAACAATAACCAGGACTGCGATAATAGCAATTAATCCTATCTTTACTTTATCCATTCTACGCACCTCCTCATAATATAACAGGTAACTTATTTTTTATACTTCTTGAGCTGTCTTTCTATCTGTTGTTTTCTCTGCGTAATCTTATCCATATCCGCTTGTATCTTTTCCATGTTCTTTGGAAGTATGACTATCTCAACCCTTCTGTTCTTTCTCTTGCCTTCGGCTGTATCATTAGAAGCCACAGGCCTGTACTCGCCATAACCTATAGCAGCCACCCTTTTTGGATTTATCCCTCTAGTATCCACAAGATAATGGAGGACGCTAGTGGCCCTTGAAGTAGAAAGTTCCCAGTTGGATTTCCACTTAGAATGCTTTATAGGCTCATTATCGGTATGGCCTTCTATGCCTATATTCCTGTCTTCCACATTATTTTTCAAGACACCCGCTATTTTATCAAGCGAAAGGAATGCCTCCTGCTTTATATCAGATTTGCCTGAATCAAATAGTACCTCCGTCAGGAATATAATGGCCAAGCCTTTTTCAGCCATCTCAAGCCTCACACTTTTATCGTCTATCTCCTGCTTCAATTTTTCCTCTAAGAGCTGTTTTGCCTTTTCCAGCTCTGTCAGCTCCCCATCTTTTTGATCCTGCAGCTGGCTAAGCCTCGCATTCAGGGAATCTATCTCCCCTTCAAGCGAATTCAGCTTTTCCACATCGCTTCTGTGTCTCGTCTGTAATGTAATAGAACACCCTGATACTGCAAAAGAAACAAATATCAAAAATAAAGCAATAAATATCCTCTTATTCCCTGTCATTATACCCTCCCTTCCTTGTATTTTTTTAATAATAATACACCCACTCTATAAAGTCAAGCAAAATTGACACCCTGTCCCGCTGCGTCGGCGGGACAAGGTTGGAAAGTTATTTGAATAAAGCGTTCTTTACGATAAATGACGCAAATACAATAGACACCATCGACATAAGCTTTATTAAAATATTTAAAGACGGGCCTGACGTATCCTTGAACGGGTCTCCAACTGTATCGCCTACAACTGCTGCCTTGTGGGCAACAGACCCCTTGCCTCCGTAATGGCCTTCTTCTATATATTTTTTCGCGTTATCCCAAGCCCCGCCTGAATTAGCCATCATAATCGCTAGGACAAACCCTGTGACAGTAGCGCCCACAAGAAGCCCGCCGACCGCATTTATCCCGGCTATAAGGCCTAAAACTATAGGAGCCACTATAGCTAAAAGTGACGGCATCACCATTTCCTTCTGCGCAGCCACAGTAGCTATGTTTACGCATGACGCGTAATCAGGTTTTGCCTTGCCTTCCATAAGTCCTGCTATCTCTTTAAACTGCCTCCTCACCTCTATAACAATCTTTGCAGCTGCCCTGCCAACTGCCCGCATAGTCATTGAGCAGAATAAAAATGGAAGCATCCCGCCTACAAATAACCCTATCAGAACGCTTGGATTCATAAGACTTAGATCCATTGTCTTGCCGAATAAATACACCTGATCCCTGTAAGCGGCAATCAAAGCCAAAGCTGTCAGTGCCGCAGAGCCAATAGCGAAACCTTTTCCAGTGGCAGCTGTCGTATTTCCTAAAGCGTCTAACGCGTCTGTCCTCTTTCTTACTTCAGGCGAAAGATGAGACATCTCTGCGTTTCCTCCAGCATTATCAGCTACAGGGCCGTAAGCGTCTGTCGCCAGGGTAATCCCAAGCGTAGAAAGCATACCCACCGCTGAGATCGCTATGCCATACAATCCTAAATTAGGATTAGCGGCTCCACCTGAAAGAAAATAGCTTGCCATAATAGCGGCTGAAACCACTACAACAGGCACAGCAGTTGACATCATGCCCACTCCTATGCCTCCTATAATAACCGTCGCAGGGCCTGTAACGCTCGCGTCCGCGATTGTCTTAGTAGGCTTAAACGTGCTCGAAGTATAATACTCAGTCCCAAGCCCTATTAAAACACCTGCCACAAGACCTGATATAACTGACCAGTAAACCCCCATATGCCCTGGCCCAAGGATATAATTAACAAGAAAATAAGACGCTATAGCCACAAGAATAGAGCTTGTAAATATCCCTTTTCTTAAAGCCGCCAATAAGACCAGCTGATTCGCATCTTCCTTGCTTTTCACAAAAAATGTCCCTATTACAGACGCCAGGACGCCAACAGCCGCCATAACCATCGGTACGGTTACCCCGGCAAGGCCTAACCCTGCCGCAACACCTAAAGCAGAAGTCGCCACAATAGAACCAACATAAGACTCATAGAGATCTGCGCCCATACCTGCCACATCACCTACATTATCCCCCACATTATCAGCAATAACAGCTGGATTCCTTGGGTCATCTTCTGGTATGCCCGCTTCCACTTTCCCTACTAAATCGGCTCCCACATCAGCCGCTTTTGTAAAAATGCCTCCTCCTACGCGGGCAAAAAGCGCTTGAGAACTTGCGCCCATGCCAAAACAAAGCATCGTAGATGTAATCGCGCCTATCTTATCAGTCCCTATCGCAAGAGGGTGCGTTGTATAATACCAGTCCAGGAAATAATACCATATGCTAAGGTCTAAAAGCCCGAGCCCAACAACTGTAAGGCCCATAACTGCGCCGCTTGAAAACGCAACCCTCAACCCGGAATTCAGGCTGTTCATAGCTGCCGCGGCAGTCCTGTTTGAGGATTTAGTGGCTATTGTCATGCCTATAAATCCTGAAAGCCCAGAGAAAAAACCCCCTGTTAAAAACGCGAAAGGAACAAATATAGGAAGATATTTATAAAATGCCAGAACAAGCAGTATTAAGAATACCGCTGCAAAAAACATAGCCACTCCAAGATATTGCCTTTTAAGATACGCCCTTGCGCCTATCCGGACAGCCATAGCGATATCTTTCATCTTGTCATTCCCCTCATCCATCCTGAGTATTGAAATCGCAAGATAAAACGCAAAACCAAGAGCCATGATAGAACCCACTGGTGCTAATATTAACATCTATGCCCTCCTTGTTAAATTTGATGACCTGTCCCGCTGCGTCGGCGGGCTTTGCCCGCCGACGCAGTGAGACAAAATTTTAAACTAAACCCTGAAAGCCTGCTCTCTTTTTGAGCCTACAGAAACCATTCCTATTTTTACGTTTAAAAGCTTTGACAGCCTGTTTAAATACCTCTTTGTATTCTCAGGCAAATCTTTATACCTCGTCGCCGAAGTAGTGTCCTCCATCCATCCATTGTGCTTTTCATATACAGGTTCACAGTTTTCAAGGGCGCCTATATCTGCCGGGAAATCTTTATAAATTCCACCTTTATATTTATAACCCACGCAAATCCTTATCTCATCCATCTCATCAAGCACATCTAACTTTGTAACCACTATCTCGTCAAGGCCGTTCACTGCCACAGCGTGTTTCACTATAACAGCGTCAAACCATCCGCATCTCCTGGGCCTTCCTGTAGTAGCCCCAAATTCCTTGCCTTTTGTCCTTATCTTTTCCATAAGGCCCTTCTCAAATTCTGTCGGGAACGGCCCTTCCCCCACCCTTGTAGTATATGCCTTGACAACCCCTATTACCTTATCTATCCTGTTAGGGCCAACGCCTGTCCCTGTAGATGCGCCTCCGCTAGTAGCGTTGGAAGAGGTCACATACGGATAGGTGCCATGGTCTATATCCAAGAGAGTGCCCTGCGCGCCTTCAAACAAAATATCCTTTTTCTTAGCTATAGCCTTATTTAATACTATCGAAACATTTGCCAGGTATTTTTTAATCTTTTTTCCATACGCCAGATAGTCATTATAAATCTGCTCGGCGTTAAATTCCTCAGAACCCTCTAGGTTCGCGCAAATCTTCTTTTTCAGAATTTCAGGATTAACAAGATCTATCATCCTTATGCCGCAGCGGCCCATCTTATCTATATAGCACGGCCCTATGCCTCTTCCTGTAGTGCCTATTTTGGCGCCTCGCCTTTTATCTATTACCTTATGATATGGCAGTATCACATGCGCGCACTCGCTTATAAGCATATTTCCGTCTATCTTTATGCCCTTTTTTTCAAGCATATCGATCTCGCTTAAAAGCGCTTCAGGGTCAACTACTACGCCATTGCCTATCACGCAAAGCTTATTTTTTCTTAAAACGCCTGAAGGTATCAGGTGCAGGATGAACTCCTTATCTCCTATTACAACTGTATGGCCCGCGTTATTTCCGCCTTGATAGCGGACAATAATATCAGCGTCTTTGCTTAATATGTCAATTATTTTGCCCTTGCCCTCATCTCCCCACTGGGCGCCGACTACAACTGTACAGCTCATGTTAACTCCTTTGCTAAGGGACAAGAAACAAGGGACATGAGACAAGGGTAGACTATAAAAACACTGTTTTTTTGCTCAATCCTTGTCCCTTGTTCCATGTCCCTTGTCCCTATAACTACGGTGTCATTGTAAAAATCTTCCTTGCTATCTCTGGATATCTCGCTATAAATCGCAGCTCATCGTGAGTGAGCGGCTGTTGGGTATGCACATTCGCGTATCTTACCAGCTCAAGTATGTTAGCCGCTTCTTTATCGTCTTTAAACTTTATCTCCAGTTTATCATACACATTCCTGAACCCTTTTATGCCTGAATACTCTCCGGCAATAATCTGCCTCCCTGTCTCGATCAGTTCAGGCTCTCCTCTCCCCAGTTCCTCGTAATCATAGAGCTCATAATTACGCCTGTCCTTTAATGCGCCATCAGCGTGAATACCTGATTCGTGCGCAAAGGCATTTGCCCCGATGCCAGGATGATTTATAGGTATAGGCACTTTAAACGCGTAAGAGGCGTATTTGCCGATTTTCCACGCGTGATTCAGTTTAACCTTTTCATCCAGATGATATTTTCCAGCGAACCCGCTTGAATATTTAAGCGCGAGAATGACAGAAACAAGGTCCGCGTTTCCCGCGCGCTCTCCCATCCCGTTTACAGTAGTGTTTATATAAGCGTCGCAGCCAGCGTCTATCGCGGCCTTTGCCCCTGCCACAGAGCAGGCTATAACCATGCCTAAATCATTATGGCAATGAAGCTCTATAGGCAGTTTTACCTCGCTCGCCAGTATCTTTATCCTCTTATAAATCGTGAACGGGTCGTCATAGCCAAGCGTATCGCAATATCTGATCCTGTCCGCGCCATGATCCTTGGCCGCCTTCGCGAATTTTATAAGATACGGCATGTCAGTCCTTGACGCGTCTTCGGCGTTCACTCCCACGATCTTTAATTTCTTTTTCCTGGCAAAGTCCACTGCCTCAGTCATTAAAAGCAGTATATCATCCCTTGTCTTGTTGCCAAGAAATTTTCCATTTGTCATCTGCTCTGACGTAGAGATAGAAAGGTTCAAGTTTTCGACATCTGTCGTCTCGCACGCCTTTTTGACATCTTCTTTTATCGCCCTCACCCAGCCGTTCAGGACAATAGGCTTCAGCTCTCCCATCCTGACAAGCTCCATATTTGCATTCAAATAATTTGTCTCATGGCGCGTGACAGGAAAGCCAAACTCGCTTCCAAATACCCCCATCTCGTTCAGAAAGACATTGATCATAGTCTTCTGAAGTTTGGCAAGGCCAAGCTTTGCGGTCTGCACGCCGTCTCTGTTTGTTACGTCAATAATGTAAATCTTGTTGTTCTTCATACAATCTCCTTATGTAGAGGGCGGTTTAAAACCGCCCTCTACAATCTATTATAATTTTATCAATGTTGCATCCAGTATATTCTTCGCCTTTCTTATTTCATTCAAAACATCTTCAGGCACGAGGCTGTCAACATTCAAGACTGATAATGTCTTTCCGCCTGGCTTTTCCCTGCCAAATGTCATAGTAGCGATATTGATATTCCTATTTCCGAGCAATGTTCCCATTATACCTATAATCCCAGGCACATCATTATTATGGGCGACTATCATATACCCTTCAGGGATAGCGTCCACGTGAAACTCGTCTATCTTGACAATCCTGGCGTCCTTTTTGGTAAATAATGTCCCGGAAACCGCCCTGACTCCCGCATCTGTCTTTATCTCTACGCTTATAAGGCTGGAATATTCCTCTAAGTCTGTCCCTTTCATCTCTTCTACCTTTATGCCGCGCTCCTTTGCCACGATCAGGGAATTAACATAATTTACAGTCTCCTGCAGCACAGGAGTTAAAACGCCCTTAACAACAGCCACTGTGATCAGAGACAGGTTATATCTCACAACATCCCCTGAATACTTTATCTGGATTTCCTGCGTCCTGCCCTTTGAGAGCTGGGAAACAAGCGCCCCTATTTTTTCTCCGAGATTTATGTAAGGCTGTAATATCTTGTAAAGCTCAAAATCAACGCATGGCACATTCACCGCGTTCCTTATCCCGCATCCAAGAAGCGCGTCCCTGGCGCTATCCGCGATTTCAACAGCCACATTTATCTGCGCCTCTTCAGTTGAAGCCCCAAGGTGCGGAGTCAACACCACCTTGTCGCACTTGAATAAAGGATTGTCTTTCAGAGGCGGTTCCTTCTCATAAACATCAAATGCAGCGCCTGCGATCTTGCCGCTATTTATGCCTTCCAGAACCGCTGCCTCGTCTATTATTCCACCTCTCGCACAATTTATAATCCTCACACCCCGCTTCATTTTTTCTACGGCTTTTTTATTAATAATATGCTTTGTCTCTTCTGTCAATGGTGAATGAACAGTTATATAATCAGCCTTCTCAAATATAATATTTAATTCGCCCGATTCAATGCCAAGCTCTTTTGCCTTATCCAGGGATAAGAATGGGTCATACGCTATAACCTTCATGCCAAACGCTATAGCCCGCTTTGCCACTTCTGTCCCTATCCTCCCGAGGCCTATAATGCCAAGGGTCTTTCCATATACCTCAGCGCCCATGAATTTCTTTCTTTCCCATTCTCCTTTTTTAACAGACACATCCGCCTGAGGGATGTTTCTCGACAGGGAGAGCATAAGAGACACCGCGTGCTCCGCTGTGGACATGGTATTTCCGCCAGGGGTATTCATAACTATAATGCCGCGTTTGGAGGCCGCCTGCAGGTCAACATTATCAAGCCCCACGCCTGCCCTGCCTATCACCTTCAGGTTATCAGCGGCTTCTATAATATCTTTTGTAACCTTGGTCTCGCTTCTAACTAAAAGACAGTCATACTCTTTTATTATTTTTTTTAGCTCTTCGGGAGGCAGTTTATGCTTCACATCCACCTGGAACTCTTTTACCTTTTTAAGTATATTAACACCTTCCTGCGCCAACGGATCACTGACTAGAATCTTAAACATGCTGAAATCTCCTTGTTAGGAACATGGAACAAGAGACATGGGACAAGGAAATACAGCAAAAACATTGTTTTTTGCTCCATCCTTGTCTCTTGTTCCCTGTCCCTTGTCCCTTATCTGAGTGTTTCCTCAAGCGCCTTCACACCTGAACCAAGCTGAAATTTGTATCCCATTTCTGAAAGTACAGTCTCAAGAGTAGCCATGCATACAACAAGGTCGGACGGCGTTATATACCCCATAGTAGCTATCCTGAACATCTTGCCTTTCATTTCGTCCTGGCCGCCTGCTATACCCACCCCGTATTTATCCCTCATTGTTTTGACAAGTTTTTCTCCGTCTACACCCTGAGGGACCTTTACAGCAGTTACCCCGTCTGAATAAGCGTCAGGGGCGAATAGTTCCAGGCCCATTGCCTTAACAGCGTTGCGGACAGCGAAAGCCATCTTTTTATGCCCTGCAAATATAGCCTCCAGGCCTTCTTCCTTTATTATCTTTAATGATTCTCTAAGCGCGATCATCAGGTTCACGGCTGGCGTAAAAGGCGTATCAGTCTTTGTAAGCGCCTTTCTGTATGCCTTGAAATCAAAATAATATTTAGGCAATGTAGATTTTTCGATTAACGCCCATGCCTTAGGGCTCACGCTTACAAACGCAAGGCCCGGAGGTATCATAAGCCCTTTCTGAGAGCCGGATATCACAACATCAACCCCCCATTCATCTGTTTTTATAGGGATTGCCGCAAGCCCGCTTATCGCGTCCACTACAAGCGCAGCTTCATAGTTTTTCACTATCTTTCCTATGGCCTCTATATCTGTGGAAACGCCTGTGGATGTCTCGCATAAAGTTGTATACACAGCCTTTATCTTATTGTCTTTTTTTAACGCCTCCTCTATCCTCTTAGGGTCCACTGCCTTCCCCCACTCCACGTCCAGGGATATAAATTCTATCCTATATGCCTTGCAGATATCACCAAATCTTTCCCCGAATTTCCCACCGCGCACTACAAGGGCTTTGTCTCCAGGGGAAAACATGTTTACGACAGACCCCTCCATCGCGCCTGTCCCTGATGAAGCGAATATAAGGACCTCGTTTTTTGTCTGATACACATACTTTAAATCCTCTTCTACCTCCTGTATAATCTTTCGAAACTCAGGAGTCCTATGATGGATAATCGGCCTTGCCATTGTCTCCAAAACCCTTGGAGGTATAGGCGTAGGCCCGGGTGTTAATAGATAATTTTTAATCATATTTTCTTCCTTTCTGTGTAATCAGGGGCATGAGACAAGGGACACGGGACAAGGAAAAACAACAAACACGTTGTTTTTTTGCTCTATCCTTGTCTCTTGTTCCTTGTCCCCTGCCCCTTGCTCTATTTCTTACTCTCTATAAAAATCTCATCCACAATACCGTATTCCAGCGCTTCCTGGCTGGACATAAAATAATCCCTGTCTGTATCCTTTTGTATTTTATCAATCGGCTTGCCTGTGTGCTTCGCCAGGATATCATTAATCCTGTCTTTCATCTTTAATATCTCTTTTGCCTGTATACTTATATCTGACGCCTGGCCCTGGACCCCTCCCCATGGCTGATGTATCATAACCCTCGCGTTTGGAAGCGCGTATCTCTTCCCTTTCGCGCCTGCCGCGAGTAAAACCGCGCCCATGCTGGCGGCCTGGCCGACGCAATAAGTGCAAACCTTAGGCTTCACAAACTGCATTGTGTCATAAATAGCCATGCCGGCTGTGACAGACCCCCCGGGGCTGTTTATATAAATATTTATATCCCTTTCGCGGTCTTCCATCTGTAAAAAAAGCATCTGGGCTATAACCACATTGGCGACAATATCATCTATAGCCGAGCCGATAAAAATAATCCTATCCTTCAGGAGCCTTGAATAAATATCATAAGCCCTCTCGCCTCTGTCAGACTGCTCAATAACCATGGGAATTAACATCACAACCTCCTGTGTTAGGAGCAAGAGACAAGAGACATGGGACAAGGAAATACAACAAAAACATTGTTTTTTACTCCCCCCTTGTCCCTTGTTCCCTGTCCCTTGTACCTTACTCTATCTTTGCTTCTCTAATAAGAAACTCCATCACCTTCTTGTTCCGCATATTGATCGCCAGCTCATCCAGGCCATGGCCTTTTTCCAGATAAGCCCTTATCTCGTCTTTTGTCTTTTTATACTGGGCTGCCAATCCCTCTATATACTTATCTATCTCTTCTTCTTTCAGGTATATCTTTTCAGCCCGCGCGATCTTATCCAGGACAAAAAACGCCTTTACCTGACGGACCGCCTGCTTCAAGGCATTCTGTTCCAGCTCTTTTTTATCTTTTTCTTCCAGCGCAAATTTTTTGTCCGGGCTTTCTTTTTTCTGAAGCGCCTCAACATATTTCACGCGCATCTCCACGTCTTTCATCAGCCTTTGTTTTTCTGAATCCACAAGAGTCTCTGGCACCTCAAAATCCACATTATCCAGAAGCCTGTCTATAATCTGGACGTCCAGGTCAGCCTGGCTATCCTGTTCCAGTTTCGACTTCAAATTTTCCTTAACAGCCTCTTTCATTTTCTCCAGGCTCTCAAAGCCCAGGTCCTTCGCAAACTCATCATCCAGGCTTGGAAGCACCTTTTCTTTTTCCTGTCCGCCAAAATTTTTGTCTTGCGAAAAATTTGGCGAGATCTCGCCATCCACCACTTTTGGCGGCGGGATGGCGGAGCTGCCCTCCTTGGGCACGCTCTGGGAATACATCTCTCTTAAGTGCTCCAGGTTTTTTGCCAGGTCAGCCTCGGTTACCTCAGCGCTTTTCCTTTTCAGGTGAAGGCCCTTGTAATTTTTTAAATTAAACTCAGGCCGCGTTTCAATACTCGCTCTATACGAAAACCCCTCTTTCTCGTCTAATTTTACATCAGTCACATCAGGATACCCTATGGGATCCAGCTTATGCTCTTCTAAAATCTTCTCGTATGTCTCAGGTATAAGCTTCTTCAGCACCTCTTCTCTGGCGGTCTTTGAATAATGAAGTTTCAGGAGATCCCTTGGCGCCTTGCCCTTTCTAAACCCTGGCACACTCGCGTATTTCCCAAGGTCGCTGTAAACCTCGTCAAATGCCTGTTGCACCTTTTCTGCTGAAAGACTTACCTCCAGACTGTGTTTGCAGTTTTTCAATTTCTTAACGGATGATTTCATAACTTAAATTTTTCTCCTAAATATATCTCTCTCGCTTTTGGATCATTGATCAGCACCTCTTTTATCCCAGAGATAAGTATTTTGCCTTCCGCCATTATATACGAATGACTTGTTATTTCAAGTGTTTCCCTTACATTGTGGTCTGTCAGGAGTATCCCGAGCCCCTTATTTTTCAACTCTCCTATAATATCCTGCGCGTCAGCCACAGCTATAGGGTCTATGCCGCTGAATGGCTCGTCTAACAGGATAAAGAGTGGATTTGTGACAAGCGCCCTTGTTATCTCCAACCTTCTTCTCTCCCCGCCTGAAAGCATATACGCCTTTTTTTTAGCCAGGTGGCTTATCTTTAATTCCTCTAAAAGCTCTTTCAGCCTGTTTTTTCTGACCTGCCTTGGGAGGCTCAACGTCTCCAGGATAGCCATTATATTTTCTTCAACAGTAAGTTTCCTGAATATAGAAGGCTCCTGCGATAGATACCCTATGCCGCTCCTTGCCCTGCGATACATCGCGAGTCTGGTAATATCATTTCCGTCAAAAACTATGCTCCCTGCGTCAGGCCTGAGTATGCCCACCACCATGTAAAAAGTGGTTGTCTTTCCCGCGCCGTTCGGCCCAAGGAGCCCCACAACCTCTCCTCTCTTTATCTTCATGCAAACGCCGTCCACAACCTTTTTGCCATCGTAGGATTTCACAAGATCATTTATTTCCAGCAGATGTTCGCTAATTTGTATTTCCATTGTTTTGGATAACCAGTTTTGGCCTGTTAGGCAATATCACCCTTCCCTGGTCCACCAGATATATCGCCTTATCGCTATAAGTCACATTTTCTCCGTTTATAATCTTCACATTTCCCCTGGCAATTACGCTTTTAACGCGCCTGGTCTGGGGATTGAAATAAACATCTATGCGGTCTGCCAGGATAGCGCCTTTTGAATCCTCAACCCTAACATTGCCATGAAAAAAAGCCCTGCTCTGCCTGTAATCCAATTCTAAAGGACCGTCACATGTTATAGTAGTTTTCGCGCTTGTATTAGGCAATCCGCCTTGCCTTGCCTGGACTTCAGACACAGGGTTTAGGTTATCCGCTTCTGAGGATTTGAGGATCGCGCTTATATCATGTTTCAATTCAGCTGAATTTCCTTCGACATCGCAGACAGCGCCCGTCGCCGTAATATCCATATCGGGCCTTTTTATATTTACATTTGACTCGGTAGATACATTTTTTGACTGCGCATCCCAAATTAAATGATCAGTAGTCAGTTTTGTGCCATCAGTGGACGCCACGACCACGTTATTCCTGAGGTCAACAGTGTTCTCTGCCTTATCAAAGCTCCCTTCTAATGCCTTTAATTTAAGCATTGTGCCCTTACCCATAGACAGCGCAGAAAGATACTCTATATTAACTTTATTATCAGCTACCTCTGCTGATTTTCCATTTAATACCCACTTTTTGCCGCCGTTTTCCTCATATTGCACAAAAGAAAAATCCTTCACTTCCTGTTGGGCGTTTTTCTCATCTTCTCCAAAACAAATATGAGTAAAGCAAAAACTCAAAAAAATAACAGCATATAAGCTTTTTTTTCCCATACCCCACCCTAACTTTACAATTCGTGCCATGCACCATTTGTAAAGTTACATATTGTATCAGCTAAGCGATTCTCTGGTTTTCCAGCGATCGTGAAACCATACCCATTGCTCTGGATATTTTCTTATACAGTCTTCTATAACCTTAGCACATCTTTGCGTATTTTCCAGGATATCTTTTCTCTTATCGCCTGTCTTTGCCAGTTCAATAGGCTCCCCAATCATAACCTCGTGGCCAGATGCCATCCGCGCCATAAAACACGGGATAATCTGGGCGCCTGTCAAAAGATTTAAAACAGCCGGGCCGCTTGGCGTCCAGGCGCTTTTGCCAAAGAAATCCACGAATACGCCTGATACGCTGTCCATATCCTGGTCAGGCATTATGCCTACCACCTCATTATTTTTTAAAATATCCACTATCTCTCTTGCTGGCGCGTCTCTATATATTACATTAACCCTGTTCTTTTTTCTTGCCCTGGCCAGAAATGCCTCTAGCCCGTCCATCCTCACGCGCCTCGCGATTACATTTACAGGCACGCCCATTATTGAAAGATAATGGGCCAAAAGCTCCCAGTTTCCAAAATGAGCGGAAAGCATTATCGCAGCTTTGCGCTCATGGATTAACCTCTCCAGTCTTCCTGCGCCCCTGACAGATACATATTTACCTATATTGCCTCTGTTAAATTTAGCGATAGCTATCACCTCCGCTAAATTCTTGCCCAGATTTTCAAAGACCTTTTTCACTATTTTTCTTTTTTCTATCGCAGGTATGGAATCCTTGAACGCAATATCGAGGTTTCCAAGCGCCTTTTCTCTCTCTTTTTTAAAGATATAAAAGCTCAGATTTCCCAATGTGTGCCCAAGTATAAGCCCTATCCTGGCGGGAAACGCTAAAACAATATAACGTACGAGCCAGAAGAGTAAGGATATTACCGCTCTTCTCGGCCTATTCTTTGCCATAACCAAAGTATGTTAGCATATGAGTTACATAAAAGTCAATATTATTAACACCCTGTCCCGCTGCGTCGGCGGGACAGGGTAAGTCTTATCTGACACCTACGATAGTAAGATGGGAAGTTTATCAAAAAAAGATAAGAAACAATATATTAATAAACGTTTAATTCCAGAATATGACGCTGGCCGTTTTCATCCAGGACAACATTTTTCTCGTTTATCTCTATTACAGTCATGCCGTTTACTTTATCTCCTATCTTAAATATGTCATTATTTATTATAGCGTAAGGGTTGGCCTTGTCAGCTACTATCCCGTTAAGGGCCATATCTTCCGGGCTTTGCTCTTTTAGATTGGTTGAATCAGGCAAAAACGGGTCCCTGCCCCATCTCTCATCGCTCTCATCTAGTTGCCCGTTGCCCGCAAAAGAAGGCATTGCGGATTCCAGTGCTGGCAAAGAAACAGTTTTCGAAACAGCCTTCTCGCTTTTTGATTCGGCAGCATAATTCGCGATTAAAAATATCAGGATTATCACGCCAACGCCTGTTACCAATAATTCTATATTCTTTTTATCCATAGATCGCCTTATAACTATTAATCCGTATTAATACTTACTCTCCAAGCACACAGGCGTTAAGCTTGATATCCGCCCTTATCTTAGGCAATATATTCACATCTTTCCGTATCTCTACACCACGCACCACAATCATAGGATTTCTACTAATTTCTATCTTACGCAAAAAATCCCCAAGGTTCTGATACCTGGCCTCAACGTTCAGGCTTATTGGCATGCCCTTGCACATACGGCCAGAGACCTTTAACTGCAGGCCCTTGTTATCAGTGTAACTCACAAAATCCCCTGGTTTTATTGAAATTACATTTATCTTTGAAGTCATAGCCTCGTCATTCAGCTGTTTTATTATATTGGACGCCTCTTTTTCCGAGGGAAATGTGTTTTCAAGAGCCGCGGCGTTATCGCGCATCTTTATAAGATTATCCTTTAGGTTTTTTTCCCCGCCTATAAAAGTATAAAGCTCCGCTATGCCGGCCTTTGTCCTCCTGTATTCCTCATTCAGCTTCTTCACCTTAACAGCTTCTGGCATATAGAAAAACTGCAGGAATAACCCAGCCGCAGCCGCGATTATCCCAAGTTTTATAATTTTATTTTTAGCCATATTATTATTTCCTGATGTTACAGGTTATTTCAAATTCAACAGCGTCCTGGCCAATGCCCTGATTCCTTTCGCTGAAAGAAAGTTTTACATCGCTTAATAGCCTGTCAAATTCCAGCTTGGACATAAATTCCGTAAGCAGGCCTTGTCTTGAGACAACCCCGCCTATAATTATATTAGGGTACTTATTATCTACCGTCAATCTGTCAAGCACAATATCCGAAAGCACAAGGTTGCTTATCTTTTTCATTATCCTGCCTGCGCTTATAAAGTCATCCGAAACCGCGTTCACAACAAAGCTGTAATTCGCTATCTTATCCTTTAAAGATCTTATCTCCTGCAGATTATCCCAATGCTGCCTCTGAATATCTACGCCTTTTTTCAGGTTTATTGCTTGTATGCACAATAATATATAGGAAAATAGCATCGCTAACCCAAGGATAGATGTAACCATGGTTATAGAAAACCTCTTGAGCGCTTTCTTCTCTTCTGACCTGAATCTTTCAGGGAGCATATTAAGGCTGAACTGCCTGCTCATAGCAAGGCCTATAGCGCCTGAGTCTTCAGGCAATATCTTGAGAATCTCCAGGCCGGTCTCTTTAACAATATATCTTTCGAGGCCTTTTAACTTAGACCCATTGCCAGCGAGTATAATCTTTCTTACGGGTTTCTCATGGAAATGCTGCTCATAATATTCAAGAGAGCCTTTTATCTGGGTTGTAAGCTTTTCCAGTATTGGCCTCATAAGCGAAAATATCCTTATATCATCCGAAATGCCTTTTTCTATCTTTATCTTTTCGGCTTCCTGACGAGACATCTCCATGCGCCCCTTATCTGAGACAGTCACGCCCGTCATAGCATCTGTAATATTGTCTCCTCCTACCGCAATCTCTCTCGTGAAACAAACGCTGTCATTCTCAACAATAGAAATGGTTGCATTCGCGCTTCCTATGTCAACAATAGCTGCTTTCTCAGTATTAGGTACAATCTGTAAACTACCGACATATTTCGCGAGAGCGAAATTCACAGGCATTACATTCTGTACATTCAAACCCGCGTCTTTTAAGTGCTCCACATTTGATTCAATATCAGATTCCTGAAACAAAAAAGCTATTAGCTCTATCTTCTTCGCGCCATCCTCATCCTCTCTTTCTCCAAGAATTTTAAATTTTATTTTGGCATTATCAATATCAAACCCGGCCTGCTCCTTCATCTCCCATTTGAGGGCGCTCCCTATTTCTTCCTGGGGCATAAAAGGTATGCTTATCCTTTTTATGATAGGGCCTTCCAGATTAAAACTCACACACAGCTCTTCCTCGTCCTTCACACGCATCTTGCTGGAAAGGTTCCCAATATCTTCTATAGGGCCTGTCAAGGTATCCTGGACTAAAAATTCATCGCCTGTTTTTTTTATCCTGACAGCCCTGAAATACCTGGAGCCGATATCCAGGCCTATAAAATTGGTAGGCCTTGGGCCCATGCCCATACCCCATAAAAGCATTCTAAATTCTTTTTTCAGCCGCACTACTATAATATTCATATTATTAATTATATCATATCTATAATGTTTCCTGCCATAGAGAAGTTGCAATAGCGCCTGAGCCCGCAGAATACCCATTAAAATAAGGCGGAGGATTGGCATATATCGCAGGGCTATAGTTTATAGTAAAATTTGAGCCGCTCTTCAGAGAGATGTTGTTCCCTGCTATCATGGATGTATTCATTGTGACATTATTAAGGCTGTTAAAGGTTATGTTATTATCAGCGTATATCAATCCGTCAATAGTAGAATTTGACAGACTGCTGGCTGCTATATTGCTCCCCGATAAAAGCGCAGGATACCCTGCGGCAGATGTTATATGCACATTAGCCCTGTTTCCCATATTTATCTGGCCTGTGGCGACCACTGTCCCATAGATAGTGACATTACTGCTTATGGTAGCGGATCCACTTATATAGTATATCTGTTCATTTCCGGGAGAGCCATATGTCCCTGCTGGAAAGGTGTAATTCGTAGATTTGACAACATTGGCTATCGCCAGGTAGTCCGCCATAGTAACAGGCCCTGGATCAGGCACAGTAGAATTTTGCGTTATTGTCCCATTCATTGTCATTGATCCGTAATTCCTGACCTGGACTGTTGAACCCACATTGCCATTAACTGTCCCGTTCGAATTTCTAAAATTCACATTACTTCCAAAACAGTGAATCCCATAAGTGAACACCTGCGGAATCCCTCCAGGATAGCCTCCGCTCCCACCTGATTTTGTGATATGTTGTGTTATTACACGCTGGACATTATTCCCATCCCATCCAGTAACCCTTCCTGCGCTGGTAACATCTATAGCGCTGACTGCCTGGTTTGCGTATGTTATGGTAAATGCCCCTGCTCCAAACGCCTGATTAGTAAAGACCGCTGGAGGCGTGGACCAGTCTGAATCATTTTGCAATAGCTCAAGATAACATTCCATACCAGCATTCGCTATATAAAACGCCTGCTCAGACTGCATGTCTGTCACAGACGCTATATTTCCAGAAGACATAAAAGACGCCAGGGCTAACGCAAGTGTCGCCACAATCAGCATAACAATAACAACAGCCACTATTGAGAGGCCTCTATTATGCCTGTCAGAGATAATCAGTTTAGAAATTTTTTGTAGAAGCGTCTGACTGTAAATAAACATTTTGCCCATTCTTTGTGAGCGTAAGATTTATCCTCACCCTTCTGATATTTGTGGCAGAAGGGCTAACCGCAGGGCTCGGTATCGCTATCCCGGCCGCATTATAATAGGTAAAAGACATAGCCGAGACACTCTCTGCCAACAGATTCGCTGTCCCGTTTTCTGTCCTGTTCAAATTTGTACTGCTAAGGCTGTATGTTATATCCTTATTTGCGGTATCAGTAAATCTGAACTGCGCAGCTGAAGCCGTAGTTACGCTTGTCGAATCCTTCACTGTCCTTATCTCCCTTGTTATCCTGTCAAGGGCAAGCCTTCCATCCCACAATATATCATTCCTGTTAAACTTAAATGTCCACGCATTCACAGTCCCAAGCAGCATTGCCCCTATTATGCTTGCAGTAATGCCGATTATCATTATAACGACTACCATTTCCACCAACGTATAACCGCGCTTATTCATATTTAATGATTTGTGATAATAGTCTTTAAGCTGATATCCCCGGCTATGGGGTTTGTGACACGCGATTCCACCTGTTTGTACTCAACCATTCCAGCGTCATTCGCGATAGCCACAGGAACAGCATCCACCCTTATCTGCCATGAATAATTGCTGAAATTCCCTCCGAAACCAGCAGGCGTCCCTCTATTCTGGTCAAGGACATTCACAAAACTTAAACGCATCACGCGCTCTAATTCTCCTTTAGCGAGGTTTGTGGCAACGCTTAGCGCCTCATCCCTGGCCGCGTTCGTAAATACACCTGTAAAAGTGGCAAACAGCCCTATGGCTATTATCCCCAGCACCACTATCCCTATAATAGTTTCTATTAGCGTGAAACCTTTCATTATTAGCTTTCAGCTGTCAGCTGTCAGCTGCTGAAAGCTGACGGCTGATAGCTTTTATTGTACACTCACCTTGCCTGTTTTTGCCTCTATCCTGACTGTCCTGGAATACGCCCCATCTGTAGTCTGAAGTGTAATAACCCCCTGACTTGATAAAATGATCCCGCTTCCGTCATATGGAGCTCCTGTGGAATCAAATTCCGTCTTATTGCTGAAATTTGTGCTGACTATATCTATGCCTTTGAATTCATTAAGGGTGATGAACGAGACATTAAAGTTATTTCTTGTCTGAGGATCTATGGCTACTGTGCCCACATTCGCCCTGTAAACAAAATACGCTTCGTTCCCAGGATCAAATGATAAACCAAACCTCACCTGCTGGGCAAGAGACATCTCGTGCGCATATCTCAAGTCTGAAGCTATTTTCTGGCATGCTGATTCTAATCTTACGCGAGACCCTGATGTAGATTTTGGCATAACAGCGAGCGCTATAATGCCTATTATTACTATCATCATCACCAGTTCTACCAAAGTAAAACCGCCTCTATGTCTCATATATTCAGCTAATTTTTAACTTTACAATTCGTGCCATGCACCATTTGTAAAGTTAGCGCGGATCTACACGGCGACTGCGCATCCGCCTGTATTTTGCCAATTCCCATAATATACCAATGCCATATTTAACTCCAGCAAAAAATTTAACCTGAGACGCCTCTTTGAAATACCTTGTCTCTATAGGTATCTCGGCTATTCTCATGCCCAGCATGGCAGCCTCAATCAAAACCTGGGCATCAAATAAAAAATCATCTGAATTATCCTGCCACCTAACCTTTTCCAGAAATTCCCTGGAATACGCCCTCAAGCCTGTGTGATATTCTGAAAGATTCAGCCCAAGAGACATATTTTCGCAGAAAGTTAAAAACCTGTTGGAGATATATTTATAAACCGGCATGCCGCCTCTTAGCGCGCCTTTTCCTAAAATCCTTGATCCAAGTACAATATCAGCACTACCGTCTAATATAGGCTGTATAAGATCAGGGATCCTTTTTGAATCATACTGATAATCAGGGTGTAACATCACTATCGCGTCAGGCCCTCTCGTAAGCGCCTCTTTATATAATGTCTTCTGGTTGCCGCCATATCCTTTATTCTTATCATGGACCAACACAGTAAGGCCCAGGCCTTTGGCTATCTCCACGGTCCTGTCCCCGCTTCCGTCATCACAGAGTATTATCTCGCTAACAATGCCATTTGGTATATCCCTGTATGTCTTTTCAAGGGTCAATTCAGCGTTATAGGCGGGCATTACAATTATAATTTTTTTATCCATAATCCCAGCAAAATCCCTATTGTGGCAAACGTTATAATACAGCCTATTTTAAACGAAAACGGGTCGTATGTAAACCTTACAATATGCTTTCCCTTTTGAAGATATACAGCCCTCAATATATAGTCTGCCCTGTAAATCTTATCTAATTTTCCATCCACATACGCCTTCCAGCCAGGATACCATGTATCGCTTAACACCAGAAACCTTGGAGCGTCTATTTTAGCCTCTATAATCACTTCTCCCGGATCATATTTTAAAATACTCACTCCTTCCTGAAAGCTGACAGCTGACAGCTGAAAGCTGACAGCTGAAAGCTGGTAATCATCTTCCAGAATGACTTCCTTCTCTGGCTTAAAATCCCTGCTCTTTAGCCTCTCCAGTATCGCCTTCTCATTCTTAATCACAACTGCCTTGCCGGCTAAAAAGGCCCTTGGTAGAAAGCCTTTATTCTCATAGATATTTACTTTCTCTGTTTTCTTCGCCATTTTATACCCATTTATTTTTAAATTCTTAGGGGAAATCACATATTTTACATTTAACAAATTCAGGAGACTTGTCTCATCAGGCGTTTTGCTTCTCACAATAATATCCATAACCTCTTCATGCCTTTTGTTGTAAAGCGACCCGTATCCATACGCATCATAGATGCCAAAACTCACGCCCCTGTTTGAGACCACCCTCTCTATAAGCGCCAGATTGCTTTCAAGATAGCCCTTTTCGGGGACAAACATATTCTGGCTAAGCGTTGCGGGCGAATCAAATATCCTGAAAAGCGACTTATCCTTCTGCAGAAACTCTATCGTTGCCCCTGGCCTTACAAACTCCTTTATGCCTATATTCTGGTACACATTTTTATTTGCCGTAAAGATGTCCGTAATAGCCAGCAATAAAATAAATACCAGGGCCAGTTTCAGGCCCATCCGCTTCTTCGTGCCAAAAAACATAATCACAGACAAAACCATAAAAAATCCGATGCCTCTTTTTATATTATGTAGCCCTGTAGTAACCAGCGGGCCTATCCTGTCAGCCTTTACGCTAAAATCTCCTCCCGCGTTTAATGCCATCTGTTTTAAAAAATCACATACCTCTGAAAAGTTTAAATTTAACAAAAGATAAATAAATGACAGCGACGCCCCTATACCCATCAGCCATTTTAAAAATCTCTGGAACGCAGGATCTTCTTTTGCGCGAACGGCATAATAATCCATACCCATCCCTGCAAGCACGGCCAGGCTAAACGCAGCCATAAAAAAGAATTTTATAGGGTACCTGGAAAACTTAAAACCAGGAAGAAAATTATATAAAAAATAATATAAGGGCGTATACCTGCCAAAAGAAAGCAAGGCTCCTCCGGCGAGAATAAGAAAAACCGCCTTTCTCCTTCTCGTAGAGTCGAATTTCAAGGAGATAAAGGCAAAGATAATCGCGGCTATGCCCATGTAATAAACCAGGAGCCAGCTCTGCCTGGTCCAGTAGTCCTTATATATATAATCCGACTCGCTCAGGTAAGGGAAAAATAATTCAGATAGAGCGTAAACGGGCAGAGACCACATGGAGGCCTCGTTAAAGTCCATAAGATTTCTCGAGGATTGCCTTACGAACTCCAGAAAAGGCACGATTTGAAAACTCGCGAGCCCCAGAAAAATCATAAAAGCCAATATTATACTTCTATACCCTCTTGCATTTTGGAGTAGCGAAGCGAGCACAAGCGAGCTTCGCTCCAAGCAGTTCCGCGCGGAGCTTCCTTCGGCTTTGTCCCTCGACAAGCTCGGGACTCCGCTCAGGACAAGTCGCTCCGCTACTCCAATTCTGTTAAATAAAATCAGTATAAAAAAAGTGCTGTATAAAATTACAGGCTCCCCCCCGAGAAACATCATTGTCATAAACGCGCCTGTGATTATCGAATTTTTAAGCCAGTTTTCTTTCAATGATCTTTCATAAAACAAGATCACGAGAGGAAGCCATATCACTGAAACAAGCGAAGCTAAAAGGTTTATGACAGAAATAATATACCCTGAAAACATAAAAACAGCCGCAGAAAAGAACGAGGCATGAGTGGAATAATCCCAATCTCTCATCAGGATATAAGTAAATAAGCCTGCCAGGATTATATGCACTACTATGAAATAATTAAATGCCTGTGGATAAGGAAATAATAAGTAGATTAAGCTGAGAGGATAAAATACGCATGTCTGAAGCTCAGCCAGATGCGGGTTTCCGCACTGTATATACGGGTCCCAGAGAGGGATTTTGCCTGAAAGGAACTGAGCGGCGCTGAATTCCCTTAGAGGGTAAAAGAATCTGGAAAGGTCTCTGTGAATAAATATCTTGCCCTGAAATAATACATCAGAAAAGAATATAACCGCAAGGCTGGATAAAATAAAAATGGGGACAGTATTATTAAGCCATCCCCATTTATTTATACTAATCTTGCTCAAATATTCTTACCAAGTAGAAGTATCTTGAGTACCGTCTGAATAAGCGCCTGCCCTGCCAGAAGCTGATATATACCACCATCCATCAGTAGATGTCGCTGTGCCTGCCGGAGCGACTGTCACAGCCGCTACGCTTGTAGCGTTATTCAATGGATTTTTTGGTATCAGGCTATCTGCGAAAAGCGCTGTAGTAACAGCTGATGGAAAGGAAGCTGTGCCAGAAGTAGCGCTTCTTGCGTAATCTATGGCTACTGCCGAACGTATCGCCCCTAACCCGCCTTTCCCTGCAGATATCTTAGCCTGAGTTGTAAGATCTGCAAACTTTGGAATAGCTACTGCGGCAAGTATACCAAGTATCACAATAACCATTACAAGCTCTATTAACGTAAAACCGCTTTTATTGCCAAGTCTTACCATACCACCCTCCTTTTCTACATCATATTTTAATATTACAGTTAATTATAATGACAATGCCGGATTTGTCAAGAATTTTCGAAAAACACGAGCTGTCCCGCTGCGTCGGCGGGATGCGTCCCGCCGACGCGGCGGGACAAGGTTTATCTGAATACAGATAGAAGATTCCACATGGGCATAAATATAGCGAGCGCCATGGTCAAAACCATCATACCCAGCGTAAATATAAGCGCGGGCTCTATGAGAACTGTAAGGTTTTTTATAGCGTAGTCTACCTGGGAATCATAATAATCAGATACCTTTAAAAGCAATTCGTTTATTTTACCTGTCTCCTCACCTATCTTAACCATCTGCACTACTATCCCAGGGAAAAGCCCTGTCAGCTTCATCGGATCTGCTATGCCTTTTCCCTCACTTATACCATGAATAATATTGTCAACTGAATCAGCTATTACCTTATTGCCCAGGGAATCCCTTATAATCTCAAGTGTATTTATAATAGGTATCCCGCTTGCTGTTAATAGCGCGGTCATCCTGCTGAACCTGGAGAGCGATATCTTTAGAAAGATCTGGCCGAATACAGGCATCTTTAATTTAACGTTGTCCCACGCATATCTGCCTGATTTAGTGTTAATAAAACGCCTGAAGCCAAATACAATGGCGATTATGGCTGATATAATAAATGGCCAGTAATGCGAAATCGTATAGTGCGCGCCTAAAAGTATCCTTGTAGGAAGAGGCAGCTCTGCATTAAACCTCGCAAAAAGAGCGCTAAACTTTGGTATCACAAACATGACTAAAACAGGAAACGCTATAGAAATAGCCGCTATCACAAGCAGCGGATAGCGCATAGCTTGCTGCACCCTCATCTTCATCTCATGCTCATGTTCCATCAGGGTCGCCAGGCGGTCCAGCACATCTTCCAGCACGCCAGCCGCTTCTCCTGAGCGTATCATATTGATATATATATCTGAAAAAACTAACGGGTACCTCGAGATACTTTCTGAAAAGCTTTTGCCGGACTCTATGTCTTTGGCTATGTCTTCAATAATTTTTTTGAAATACGGGTTTGATATCTGCTCGGTAATAGAGCCGAGGCTCACGAGTATCGCGACTCCAGCGGACTGAAGCGTCATCATCTGCCTGGTAAAGATTATCAGCTCTTCCTGGCTGACCCTATTGAAAAATCTCTGGAATGGATTAAAAGCCGCGATGCCAGGCTTGATCTCATCTATCAGGATAGGCGCATATCCCATCTGCCTAAAATGGCTGGCCACAGATTCCTTAGACTCGCTTTCTATAATTCCTGTGGAAGCCCTGCCATGTTTGTCGCGAATTTTGTATCTGAAATTAGGCATTGTCCAGGCTATTCTTCCTGAGTAGCTTTTATTAGTTCTTCAGGCGTTGTAATACCTCTTAGGACCTTGTCCAGGCCGTCATCCCTCAATGTCTTCATGCGCGCTTCTACCGCTGCTTTCTTTATAATATTGCTTGAGGCCTTATCCACAACAAGCTTCCTTATATGGTCATTCACTAACAGCAATTCGAATATACCTATGCGGCCCGAATAACCTGTATTCTTGCATGCGGGGCAGCCTTTACCTTTAAAAAACGCCTTTTTCTCATTAACGCCAAGCCCTTTTAAGACATCTCCTGAAAGTATATACTCTTCCTTGCACTTATCGCAAATCTTCCTGACAAGCCTTTGGGCCAGGATACCTATAATAGAGCTGGATATCAGGAAAGGCTCTATACCCATGTCTATAAGCCTGGACAACGCTCCTGCCGAGTCATTTGTGTGAAGGGTGCTGAAGACAAGATGGCCTGTCAGCGCGGCCTGCACGCTTATCTCAGCTGTCTCCTTATCCCGTATCTCCCCCACCATTATTACATCAGGGTCCTGTCTCAATATGGATCTAAGCCCTGTAGCAAAATTCAGGCCTGCCTTTGGATTTATCTGGGACTGCCTTATTCTACCAAGATGGTATTCAACAGGGTCTTCTATTGTAATAACATTCTTTTCTTCCGAGTCAATCGTTGAAAGCGCTGAATATAAAGTAGTAGTCTTTCCGCTCCCTGTCGGGCCTGTAACTAAAATTATGCCGTGAGGATGCCCTATCAATCTTTCAAATTCCTTTTGCATCTCTAATGAAAAACCTATCTTGTCCAGCCCCATAAGTATGGAACCCCTGTCTAAAATCCTCACAACAATATTCTCTCCATATATAGTAGGAAAGGTGGAGACCCTCATGTCAATATCCCTGTCCATGGCTTTCATATTAAACCTTCCGTCTTGCGGCTTTCTTTTTTCAGCGATGTCCATCTTGGAAAGCACCTTTATCCTGGACATAAGGGCCGGCTCCAGATGCTTTGGAGGGGAAAACATCTCATGCAATATCCCGTCTATCCTGAACCTAACCACAAGCCTTGCCTCTTCCGGCTCAATATGTATATCACTCGCCTTGTCTTTTACCGCCTGCATGATAATCATGTTCACAAGCTTTATCACAGGCGCCTCTTCCGCTATCTCCGCGAGCTTTGTAGAATCAAACTCCATGCCTTTGGCCTGAAACCTGTTTTCTTTATCTATGTCTTTTATGACATCGTCAAATGATGATGACGTGCCGTAATACTGCTCTATTGCCGCAGATACCGCGCTTTCCGTGGACAGCATAGCCTCTATCTCGCATTTAGCCTTCCTGCTCAGATCATCGATCGCCACTATATCCTTTGGGTCCGCCATCGCCACAGTCAGAGAATTGCGTATTTTAAAAATAGGCATGGCCCTGTATTTTCTGGCTATGGTCTCAGGGATAAGCCTCAAAACCTCCTGGTCTATTATATAATTTGAAAGATCCACATAGGGGATCTCCATGAACTCTGACATTGCCCTGGCATACACATCCTCGGTCACCATGCCAGAACGCAAAATCACCTTGGCCACAGGCATGCCTTTCTTCCTGGACTCATCCAGGGCCTTATCAAACTGCTCTTTTGTAATAAGCCCCTTTTCCAATAATATCTGTTCCAAATTTTTTTTAGCCATACCCGACTTCCATGTTCAGCCTGCGGTTTCTAAACCTTTAATATCTCCTTGACCTTATCAACCAGGGTGTCCAGCTCAAACGGCTTTTCCATATACCCGCTGATTTTCTGGAAAGCGAAAAGATCCCTGACCTTCTCCTCTTCTTTGCCGCTTAGCATGAGGACAGGAGTATCCTTTATTTTTTGTATCTTCCTAATTTCTTTTAGGCATGAATAGCCGTCAACCTTAGGCATCATAATATCCAAAATAATAAGGTCTGGCGTCTCCAGCTCAGCTACTTTTATGCCCTTTTCCCCGTCATTTGCCAGGACAATAACAAAATTTTCCTGCTCAAGCCTTATCTTCAGCAATTTCTGGATATCCTCTTCGTCATCTATTATCAATATCTTTTTTTGCCCATCCATATGTTAGCCCCTCCTTATTTAGGATTTCATATTTAGCGTTTTATCCAGAAGCTCTTTTATCTTCCCCAATAATGCCTCTGTGTCAAAAGGCTTCGGGACATAGGCGTCTGCGCCCATCTCGTCCCCGAGCTCTTTGTCTTCTTTCTGCGCCTTTGCCGTAACCATTATAATAGGAATAGCGCTGTAATTCTTGTCGAACTTCAACATGCGGCAGACTTTATACCCATCAATCTTTGGAAGCATCAGATCTAATAGTATAAGATCTGGTTTTTCAGACCTGGCCTTATCAAGGCCCTCCTGGCCATCGCAAGCCAGCAGGACTTCATAATTATTAGCCTCCAGCCTGAATCTCAATACATTCAGAATATCCTCTTCGTCATCTACTATCAATATCCTTTTTTTATTCATTTTTTTATCCCCCATGGAAATCCTTATCTTCTCCATCAGATCCTTTGTGTCAAAAGGCTTTTCTACAAAAAACGCTATTTTCTCAAGGATAAACAGATCCCCTACCTTTTTCTTTTCTTTCGCGCTAAGTATAATCACAGGGATATCAGCATACTCCTCATACTTTCTCATTTCTCTAAGCAGGCTGTAACCATCAATAGCGGGGAGCATAATATCCAGCAGGATCACATCTGGTTTTTTTATCTTTAAGATATCGAGCATCTCTTTGCCGTTAACGGCGCTCATAAATTCATAGCCTTCCCCCTCTATCCTGATCTTCAGCATCTTCGCTATATCCACATCATCATCTACCATCAAGACCTTTTTTTTATCCATTTCTCGCCTCCAATACCCCATTAATTTTATTTACCAGCATATCCAGTTCAAAAGGTTTTTCAATAAATCCCGCCGCACCAAGTTTTTCCATCGATTCCTTTGTATTTTTATTTTCAAGGGCGGAAAAAACAACTATGGGTATGTTGTTTGTGGCGGGACTCTCCTTCAGCCTTTTTGACACCTCAAACCCGTCCATATCAGGCATCATCAGGTCCAACAATATAAGGTCTGGTTTATTAACCCTGGCAAGCTCTACGCCCCTATCCCCATTACTCGCCGTAACAACATCAAACCCCATATTCTTAAGCCTGAAGGAAAGCATAGAAGAAATATCCTCTTCGTCATCTATTATTAGAAGGGCCTTGCGGCGGGCCATAGAATTCTTCCCGCTATCTATATCTTCATGGGCCTTTCTCATGAGTTCATCCTTATCCATAGCCTCATCAGGGTAAACTGAAACGCCAAATAAAACAGGAGCGCTGATATTGCCTCTAAGCCTTCTTATTATAGCCATCGCGCCTGGCCTGTCTGTATTCGCTATTATTACAACACCCTCACTTTTTTCATTGAACCTCACGACCTTGTCTTCCGGGCCCCTGACTGTCTTTTTTATGACATCTTCTATTCCGGCGATAGCGCCTTCGCTTGTATCCTCGACACCTTTCATATCAAAAACAATAATCGCTATCTTGTTATCATTATGCCTTGCCTTTTCTATGGCCTCTTCTATCAAAAGATTAAATTCTTCATGCCTTTTATACACAGGTATGGTAAAAATAAATTTGCTCCCTATCCCAGGCTCCGATATAACCCACATGTTTCCGCCATGAAGTTCCACCATGCCTTTTGAGACAGCCAGGCCAAGTCCAGCCCCGTTCTGTTTGCGGGTCATGCTCATATCTAAAGGACTGAAATATCTGAAGAGGTTTTCCATGTCTTCCTTAGGTATGCCAATCCCATTATCTTCTACAGTAACTTTTATGAAACTCCTGCCTTCTATGACTTCTTCCGAACTGGATATCTCTATTTTCCCTTTATCTTTATTAAACTTTATCGCGTTTGATATGAGATTCTTAAGGACACAGCCTATCCTTTCAGGGTCAAACCACGTAAGCTCTAAAGGCCCGCCCAGAGACAGGCTGTAACCCAGATTTTTCTGCTCAGCCAATAACTTTGTGGATTCATAGACGGCTTTTATAACCCCATTTATATCCAGCTTCCTCTTATGTATCATGAGCCTGCCTGACTCTATCTTGGAAAGATCGAGGATATCTGTTATAAGTTTAGCCAGGCGCTCTATATTATTCTTTGTTATGGTAAGAAATTTTTTTTGCTCTTCGGTAAGCGGACCTGTTATGCCATCTAACACCAGGGAGACGCTCTCTTTAATGGAGGTTAGCGGGGTCCTTAATTCGTGTGAAACCACTGATATAAAATCAGATTTTATCCTGGATAGTTTTTCTATCTCTTCGTTTGCCTTTAAAAGCCGGTCTTTGAAAATTTGTATCTCTTTTTCGCAATCCGCCATCCCGTAGCCTCATTTTTTATATTCGCTGATTACATTATCCCATAAACCCTGTGATTTCAAAATAATCTCTATCAGCTCCCTGACAGCCCCTTTTCCGCCGCTCTTTTTGGTAACATAATGGCAGGATTTTTTTACCTCTTCCGCCGCTTCAGGAGGCGCGACGCTCAATCCAACTCTTTTCAAGACAGGGAGATCTATAAGGTCATCGCCAATAAAACAGGCCTCTTCATTCTTTATCTTAAATTTTTTTATAACCTTTTCATATATCCTGAGTTTTCTATGATCTGAATAAACCCTGTCTATATGCATATCCTTTGCCCTTCGCATTACTATGTTTGTCTTTCTGGCTGTTATGATCACTGATCTTATGCCTGCGCGGCGTAAAAGTGTCATCCCAAAACCATCATAGGCATTAAAGCACTTTATCTCGTCCCCAAAATTATCATAGATAATCCTGCTGTCTGTCAACACGCCGTCTACATCCAGTATTAATAATTTAATTTTTTTAGCTAGTTCTTCTATCATATATTTGCTGTCCCGCTGCGTCGGCGGGCTTTGCCTGCCTACGCAGCGGGACAAGTTTATCATAGAAATTCAAATATTAAAAATCAAATATCAAAACGACATATCAAAATTCAAAAATTAAAACCCTATGTCAGTTGACATGAATTGAAATTTTTCATATTTGTAATTTTGATTTTTGCATTTTGATTTTTTATTTTTATCTTAAACCAATCCAGCCTTCAACAAATCCTGCACATCCACCAGGCCTATTGCCATACCCTTCTCATCAACTATGGGTATCTCATCAATCTTGTATTCCTGCAAAATCCTTAACGCCTCGACAGCCAGGCAGCCTTTTTTAATCGTCCTGGGATCCTTTGTCATCACATCTTTCACCTGCCTGCCAAGGAGCATGGGGTCTGCGCCAAGATGCCTTCTCAAGTCTCCATCGGTAAAAATCCCCCTAACCTTTCCGCTTTTATCAGACACTATGGCGCTTCCCGCCCTGGAAGCCGTGATAGCGAGCAAAACATCTTTCACCTTCATGGATTCCCTCACAATAGGATTAGCAGGGCCTTTGCGCATTATGTCCTCTGCCTTTAATAGCAGCTGCTTGCCAAGGCTCCCGCCAGGATGCAGGAACGCAAAATCGCTTTTTTTGAACTTTCTTTTATCCATAAGCGCCGCACAAAGCGCATCGCCCATCGCGAGCATGCTTGTCGTGCTGGCCATAGGCGCCAAGCCAAGCGGGCATGCCTCTTCTTTGATTGATACATCCAGCACAGCATCGCTATTCTTCGCCAGACTGGACATTTTATTCCCAGTAATCGCTATTAAGCCTGACCCTATCTTTTTTATCTGAGGCACCAGATTAACAACCTCTTCTGTCTCACCGCTATTTGAAATAACAATCACCGTGTCTTCTTTTTTTACCCTGCCCAGATCGCCGTGTATAGCCTCAGCGGAATGGAGCCAGAGGCTTGGCGTGCCTGTAGATGAAAGCGTAGCTGAAATCTTCTGGCCTATGATGCCCGCCTTGCCCATGCCAGTGACAACCACCCGGCCTTTGCAGGCATATATCATCTTCACTGCCTTTTCAAAATCCTTGTCTATGCGGGAAATCAGCCGCCTTATGGAATCAGCCTCGATCTTCAATACCTGTTTAGCGCGTTTTTTCAACATTTAAATACTATTAGCGATTAGGCAATTACGTTATTGAGCGATTAGGTAAAAAATTAATTTTTTCATGCCTGCTTAATCGCCCAATCGCTTAATAACTTAATCGCTCCTCTTTTATTATTGCATCTATTTTTTTAACTTTTTTCAGTAGCTTTTCTAACATCTCAAGCGCGATCATGTTTGGCCCGTCGCAAGGCGCCTTATCTGGATTTTCGTGAACTTCTAAAAACAGCCCATCGCACCCAACCGCAGCTGCAGCACGCGAAAGGCCTGCCACAAATCTCCTATCACCTCCGGATTCTGCCCCTCTGCCGCCTGGAAGCTGGACGCTATGGGTCGCGTCATACACAACAGGATACCCGAACTCTTTCATTATTTCAAAGCTGCGAAAATCCGTAACCAGGTTATTATAGCCGAACATGACCCCGCGCTCCGTGACAATAATATTTTTATTGCCCGCACCCTCTATCTTTCCTATTATATTTTTAACATCCCACGGCGACAGAAACTGACCTTTTTTTATATTAATAACTCTTTTCGTCTTTGCCGCTTCTATGATAAAATCTGTCTGCCTGCATAAAAAGGCTGGTATCTGTATAATGTCCAGGATATCCTTTGCCGTATCCAATTCAGACCTGCAATGGACATCGCTCAATACAGGCACACCAAATTCCTCTTTAACCTTCTCCAATATCCTAAGGCCTTCATTCAGGCCAGGGCCTCTGTATGATTTTATGCTGGAGCGATTTGCCTTATCATAGCTGGACTTAAAAATAAACCCGATATCTAACCTGTCACATATGTTCTTAATCTTTTTTGCATGCCGCATCACATGCGATTCTGATTCAATAACACATGGACCTGCAATAAGGGCAATAGGATTTTTGCCGCCGATCTTTACATTTTTTATCTTAATCTCTTTGGACATCTTTTTCTCCGATTAACAGATACTCAAAAATACAAAATACAAAACACAGATCGCACAGAGCACAAATAAAACACAAAGCACAAAAAAGGCTAAGCCGCTGGTTTGTGTTTTGTGTAGTCTGTGTTCTGTGTTTTAATAAGTAACTCCTTTTTGGCTATTTAATACTGTCTTTTGCCTTATTTAACGCCGCTCTCAAAAAATCCCTGAACAGGGGATGGCAGTCATCCGGCTTTGACTTGAATTCCGGATGAAACTGGCACGCTACAAACCATGGATGATCGCTTAACTCAACTATCTCCACCAGTCTGTTATCAGGAGAAGTGCCTGAAACAATGAGGCCGTCTTTTTCCATGCTCCTCCTGTAATGATTGTCAAACTCATATCTATGCCTGTGGCGCTCAGAGACCTTTTCTTTTCCATAAGCCTCAAAGCTGCATGTGCCCTTTTTCAGCTTGCAAGGATACGCCCCAAGCCGCATAGTCCCGCCCATATCCTTTACCCTCTTCTGCTCCTCAAGCAGGCTTATCACAGGATACGGGGTAGATTTGTCAAACTCTGTGGAATTTGCCTTTTTAAGCCCGCACACATTCCTCGCAAACTCTATCACAGAACACTGCATCCCAAGGCATATGCCAAAAAACGGTATTTTGTTTTCTCTTGAAAATCTCACAGCCTCTATCTTGCCTTCTATGCCCCTATTCCCAAACCCGCCTGGGACCAATATGCCGTCGGAGTCTTTCAGGAATTTTTCAGCCCCTTTCTGCTCGATATCCTCCGCGTCTATCTTTTTGATATTCACCTTCGCGTCATTTGAAATCCCAGCGTGCTTCAGCGCTTCATAGATGGATTTATAAGCGTCGTTAAGCTCAATATATTTCCCCACAACAGCTATGGAAACCTTTTTGGAAGGATGCAGCAATCTCCTTACAATCTTCTCCCTCCATTCTCCCAGGTCTCCCTCAGGGCACCTCATCTCTAAAAGTTTCAATAGGATCTTCCCAAGCCCCTGCTCCTGGAAGAAAAGCGGAACCTCATATATATCCCTCGCATCAGGCGCGTCTATTACCGCATCCTCGTCCACATTGCAGAAAAGCGCTATCTTTTCTTTTATCTTCTTTGAAATCGGCTTCTCTGTCCTGCATACCAATATATCCGGCTGTATACCTATCTCTCTTAATTTACCTACGCTATGCTGGGTAGGTTTTGTTTTAAGCTCCTCCGCTGCCTTGAGATAAGGTATGAGCGTAAGATGTATATTTATGGAATTCCCTCTCCCGAGGTGCTGCCTGAACTGCCTTATGGCTTCTAGAAAAGGCAGGCTCTCTATGTCTCCCACTGTCCCGCCTATCTCGCAGATAACCACATCTATATCCCTGCCCTGGGAAACCTTTTTTATGTGGGATATAATCTCATTTGTTATGTGCGGCACCACCTGGACCGTCGCCCCGAGATAATCCCCCCGCCTCTCTTTTGTTATTACAGAATTATAAATCCTCCCTGTTGTAATATTGTTCTCCTGAGTCATATTGACCCTAATAAACCTCTCATAGTGCCCCAGATCCAGGTCTGTCTCAGCTCCGTCATCAGTTACATAAACCTCGCCATGTTGGAAAGGATTCATTGTGCCAGGATCCACGTTTATATATGGGTCACATTTCTGTATTGTGACCTTCAGGCCTTTTGATTCTAAAATTTTTCCGATAGAAGCAGATGTTATCCCCTTGCCAAGACTGGACACAACCCCGCCTGTTATAAATATATATTTTGGCATCGTCCTAATCCTCGTAATATGAAATCACCAATAACCAAGATACAAACACCAAACAAATTTCAATATCCAATAATCAATAACCAAACATTAGCTTTTTAATACAGTGTTTGGTTATTGGAATTTGGTTATTGATTATTGTTTGGTTATTGTATCTTGTATCTTGGTTATTCAATATAAACTCCACTTTTATTTTCCTGATTTTATAACCTCAATAGCCTTCTCCAAATCCTCAGGCGTGTCTATGCCTATGGTGTCAAACTTTGTCTCTATAACCTTTATCCTATAACCGTTTTCCAGGACACGCAGTTGTTCTAATTTTTCTGTCTTTTCGAGGCGGGATTGCGGCAAAGACTTGAAAGTAAAAAGAAAATCCTTCGCGTACGCGTAAATACCGATATGTTTATAATAGTCTATGATTTGTAACTTATCATCCGAGCCCATCCTTTCGTAAGGTATAGGTGATCTGGAAAAATAAAGCGCCGAACCGCTCCTGTCAAATACAACCTTGACTACGTTTGGATCCTGAATATCCGCAGCGTCTTTTATTTTATGGCAAAGCGTTGCCATTGTCAGGGAGCTATCCTTCAAAATTGCACCTGCCACGTCATCTATCATTGTAGGATGAAGAAGAGGCTCATCCGCCTGTATATTTACAATGATCCTCGCATCAATTGAGGCCGCTACTTCAGTCAGGCGGTCTGAACCGCTTTTATGCGCGACAGAGGTATATACAACATTCGCGCCAAACCCCTTGGCTACATTATAAATACGTTTATCATCAGTAGCTATTATAAGGTCGTCTATAGAATTCGATTTTTTCGCGTTTTCCCATGTGTGCTGTATAACAGGCTTGCCGCAGAAATCCGCTAAAAGCTTGCCTTCAAACCTGGTAGAGCCAAACCTCGCTGGAATTATGCCGACTGCATCCATAAATAAACACCTATATAAAATTATTCTTTTGTTACAAGTTACAGGTATCAGGTAACAAGTTTTACCTGTTACCTGTAACTTGTGACCTGTGGCTTGTAAAATGCAATTTATATACTATCTAATCCTGTCTATTAACTCTTTCTGCGTAATAACAGCTATCCCCACCTTGCCCACCACAATACCTGCCGCGATGTTTGAGATATACGCCGCGTCTTTCATGTCTACACCAAGGGCAAGCGCCAGCGTAAACGCACTTATCACAGTATCGCCCGCGCCAGAGACATCATACACCTCCTGCGCGACAGTAGGTATATGAGTAATAGCCCCGTTTTTCTGAAAAAGCTGCATGCCATTTTCTCCCAGCGTCACAAGCACCCCATCGCAATTCAACCTGCCAAGAAGCGCCTTGCCTATATTTAATATATCCTGCTTATCTTTAGCCTTCATGCCTATGGCCTGAGCCGCTTCATGATGATTAGGGGTTATGGCTGTCACGCCTTTATAGTAAGAAAAATGCTCTTCTTTCGGGTCCACAGTTATAATCTTTTTTTTCTTCTTGGCTATGGTCAGGACCTCTTCTAAAAGCCTCGCGGAGATCACTCCCTTGCCATAATCCTCTATTATAATAGCATCCATCTCATCGATTATATTATTGATACGCCCGATAATCCTATCTAGCGCGCCGGCAGAGACATTCTCCACTTTCTCCCTGTCGATCCTGACTACCTGCTGGTGATTGGCAACCACTCTTGTCTTTAATGTCGTTGGCCTGCTGTCATCCGCAATGATGCCTTCTACATTTATACCTTTTTCTATAAGGCCTTCTTTGAGTATGCCTGCCCTCTCGTCGTTTCCGACAACCCCGGCTATGTAAACCCTTGCCCCCAAAGAAGCGATATTGTTTGCCACATTCGCAGCCCCTCCTGGCATAAATGACTCTGATTTAACCCATACCACAGGGACAGGCGCCTCAGGAGATATCCTGGACACCTCTCCCCACACAAATTCATCCAGGATCAAATCCCCTATCACAAGGATTTTCACTTTATTAAACTCCGACACTGTTTTTTTTAACTTCTCTATGTTCATAACCAATCCCCGCAGGGAACGGTTTCAAACCGTTCCCTGCGCCTATATTTTTTCGATTATAGACTGCGCCAAAAGCGGAATCATTATTTCATGATGGCCTATTATATTATATCCTTTGCCGCCTGATTTAACAGGCCTGGTGACTACATTCTGATAAGGCCTGTAATGCTGAAGCATGTCAAAATTACATGCCGTAAAATCCTTTACCTTATAGCCAAGATTTCGCGCTACATTTATCGCCTTTAAAAAGACTTCAGGTAGAATTACGGAAGAGCCTATATTAAGCGCCACGCCTCCGTCCCCAAGCATAGCAACCTCTTCTATTAGATTATGAAAATCTCTCAATGAAGCCTCGCCTGCTGAACCTGCGTCAAAACTCGGATGTTGATGTATTATATCAGTCCCTATGGCAATATGCACGGTTGACAAAACGCCTTCCTTGAAGGCATTATACAAAAGGCTCTGATTCCTGAAAGGAAGCTTTTCGTCATTTATGACTTCAGCTATTGCCCTGCCAGCGCCTATATCCTTTTCAACTGCTTCTTCGAGCGCGCCATTTATATACAAAGCCGTCTCTTTCGCCATTCCAAAGCTCCCATTTTCCAGGGCATCTGGCACATCCTCTGATGTCCTGCCTATCAGGGCTACCTCAAAATCGTGTATCGCGCCAGAGCCGTTTAAAGAAATAGCTGTAATGACTTTCCTTTTCATTAGTTCTATAATAACAGGATTTAAGCCGCACTTTATCACATGGCCGCCCATCATGAATATAACAGGTTTTTTCTTGCTGCGGCTTAGGACAATAGCGTCAACAATTGCCTTAAAATCAGCGCCGGTTAATATATTAGGTAGCGATTTGTAAAAATCAGAAAATTTCGCGCCTTTTGAGGGAGGCTTCGCAAAATCCTCATGCCTTACCTTGCACTTTCTTTTTGAGATAGGGTAAGTTGTTAGTTTGTCGAGGTTTATCTTAATCTTATCCCCTGCCATAAAGTATCCTTTAATCTGGATATTTTAACATTATTAATAATAGGTGTCAAGGCTGTCCCGCTGCGTCGGCGGGCCGCGGCCCGCCGACGCAGCGGGACAATATATAATATTTTCTATGTTAAATAACACTATTCTATCTTCTGCAATGTTATTGTAACTGTCCCCACCAATGGAATACTGCTCTGCACTACTATAAGGAGCGGGATGCGCTGCTGGTCAGCTGAAAACCATATACTGACCTTTGCGTTTTTGTTCAGCTCCCCCTGAAACCAGGACAGGGGCTCTGCCATAAACGCCTGGTAATTTCCAAGCCCCTTTATTTTCACAATGCCTCTATTTATAATACGGGTTTCCAAAAACCAGTTCTTATCATCCAGGTGGACGTTCGCGAAAAGGGCCTCGCCTTCTTTAACATCACTCAGCCTAAAATAATAGATGCAGCTTACAGGATCCTGAACCTTTCCTGGCACTTTGAATTCTTTCTTTTCATTTGTAAGCCTTGATGTATAAAATGCCTTCCCTTCTTTCTGGTCAAAATCTATATACTCATCCTTATGCCGCTTGCCTTCTTTCTGTTTTTTATCAAACCTTACAGGATACAGCTCCTTTGTGTCAATATAAGTGGCTATCTCATCCTGCACAGGGAAAAGCTTTGCCACAAAAGAAGTTGTGTCCGCCTCAGCTCTTATATGATAGACTTCATGCCCGTTTAACTTTGTTATCTCTTTTACAAGCAAGGTTGCGCGCCCCACATCCATGCCCATCCATTCCGCTTTATAAGTCAGTTTTTCCCCAACCCTGAGCCTGGATTTTGGCGCCTCTATCTTGACAGCCTGCGCCTTTTCCTTGCTTTCCTCTTTTATTTTATAAATCTTTGTCGTCCCGCATCCAGATATAATAAAAGAAAGTAACAGGTAACATCCTGTCCAATACCAGAAACTATTTTTTCTATATTTCATACCGCCTCTCAAATTTTGTGAAACAAAATTCTATCCCAAGTCCCTCGCCGCACAGTTTTTACTATCTGGCGGCTCGGAATGAGGACATTTTTCTAAAAGATTTTTTGCTTTCTCAAACACCTCTTCAGGGCTTATTGCCTTAAGGCACAGGAAGCCATTTTTGCAATCGTGAGCAAGGCAGTCAGCGCAGCCAACATCTTTATGAATAGTTATAGCCTTGTCTCCAAGAGGCCTCCATCTGACAGGACTAAGGCCCTTTTGATTTCTCCCAAATATAGAAACAACAGGCGTATTTACCCCTGCCGCAACATGCACAGGTCCTGAATCATTGGATATAACCAAGCTTGCCCTCTTAAATAACGCCGCCAATTCCCCAAGCGTAGTCTGATCGCAGAAAAAGATCGGCTTATTTTTCATCATATCGCTTACCTTTTTCCCCAGATACGCCTGGCCAGGCGCTAGGTTAATCATTACCTTTATCCCAAGATCTACTGCGAGTATATCCCCTAATCTTGCGAAATTTTCCAAAGGCCACATCTTCGACGCGCAGCTCGCGCCAGGATGCAGGATCGCAAAACTGTCCAAGCTTTCAATGCCAAGGGTTTTAAGTATTCTCTCCGCGCTTTTTTTGTCCTTGTCCTGGACATATATATAAGGATTTGAGAGCTCAGGATTTATTCCGATGTGGCGCAGTATGTCTAATGAATATTCTGCCTCGTGTTTTTCGCCTAATCTTTTCTTGTCCTCCACCCTGTCTGTGAGCAAAAAATCAGCCTTGCCCCTCGCATAACCTAACCTTTTTGGTATCCCGGCTAAATAACACAAAAGATTTACCCTTTTAGTTGAATGAAGATTTATGACTATATTAAATTTCTTTCCTTTGAGCCACTTTATAAAACCGAGGTTCTTAAAAAATCCCTTGTGGGCTTTATTTTTATCATAGACAATCACCTCGTTAATATAGGGGTTGCCTTTTAATATATCATCTATCCTGGGCTGAACCATAACAGCAATATAGGCGTCAGGAAATGCCTGCCTCACAGCCTTTATCGCCGGCAAAGATAAAACCACATCGCCTATCCTGTCAGTCCGTGTAATCAGTATCCGTTTTATACGCGCCTCCCTCTCTCTCCTTAACTTTACAAATGGTGCCATGCATGAATTGTAAAGTTAGAAAAGATTATAGGTTTATTACTTTCTCTATTTCAGCCATGACTTCTTCCGCGCTGATAGCCTCCATGCACTCATGCGTCCCTAATCTACACTGCGCTTTTTTACAAGGCGAACACTTAAGATCTTTGCGTATCACTATATCCATTTTACCGACAGGCCCATATTCTTCCGGATCAGTGGGCCCGAATATAGCTACGACCTTTACACCTAAGTCAGACGCTATATGCATGCTGGCGCTATCGCAAGTCAAAAGCGAGTTAAATCTCTCTATAAGCGCGAAAAGTTCGCTCATATTTGTCTTTCCTGTCAAATTAATAAGGCCGAGCTGTCTGACCGAATCTGCAATCTCTTTGGATAAACCCGCCTCATTTATATCCCCTATTAAAATAACTTTATGTTTAGGATTTTTAAGAAGGCCTCTTATGACATCCGCGAAACCATGCGCCTTCCACTGTTTCAAATTACTCCTGCTCCCGGGGCTCACTCCGACAATAATATCCTGCTGCCCAATACCGTTATCCTGCAGAATTTTTTCCACCCATGCCCTGGAGGCATCGTCTATGTAAACATTTTTTTGCTCCCTGTATGTTATCTCAAAAGGCTTCAGACAATTCAAATGTATAAGTTTTTTATGTCTCAATCCAGGATTGTTTTTATGGAATAATCTCGATCTGTTTTTCGCGCCTATAAGCGCTGGCAAAAGGCTCGACTTCATATCAATTGCCAGATCATATCTCTCTGCCCTGAGTGTTTTTATAAACCCGATTTTATCTTTTAAGCCAGCATGTTTATTGTAAACTAAAACCCTCCTTATCCTGCGGTCTTTCTTAAACACCTCTTCAGGCCTCGGCCCCACCACAACATCAATAGCCGCATTTGGAAAATTATCCTTGAGCGCTGACAAGACAGGCAGTGTCAATACTACATCGCCGATATTGGAAAGAGTAATAAAAAGAATCTTATGAATATTATAAAGTTTCATATTAGATTTAGCGATTGAGCGATTATGCGATTGGGCAATCACGAAATCGCTTAATTACTTAATTGCTTAATCGCCTCCACTACATCCCCCACCGTTACTGCCTTAATGCACCTGTTATCTTTGCATTTCGTATCATAACACGGTATCCTGCACCCTATATCCTTATGTAAAACAATATATCTCCCGTCCCCGTATGGGCCTGTTAATTTAGGCGATGTAGGGCCAAATATAGCCACTACCTTAGAGCCTGCAGCCACTGCCACATGCATCGGGCCTGAATCATTTGAAATAACCGCTGCGGCTTTTTTAAAAACCGCCCCAAGCGTTTTTAAATCAGTTTTGCCGCATAATATAACAGGCTTATGCCTCATTAGCCCTGATATACTCTCAGCCAGGGCAATATCCTTTTTCGCGCCTGTCAGGACAATTACCTTGCCTAATTTTTCGTAAATCTCGTCTCCCAGCTTCGCAAAATCAGCAGGAGGCCACCTTTTAGGCCCCCAGTTCCCGCCTGCATTAAGCGCTACAAAGGCCTGATTCTTTATCCCAGCGTCCTTTAAAATCCTGCCTGCCTTTTCCATATCCATCTCAGAGATCATGACCTGATAATTCCTGCTTTCAGGCTCTATGCCAACTGATTTAGCGAGGTTTAAAAAATATTCTACCTTATGCATAGCATGGGATGGGGGATTGACCCGCCTGGTCAATAAAAAACCTGCTCTCTTTGACGCATATCCGACCCTCACAGGTATCTTTGAGAATAACAGCAAAAGCGTTCTGCCTAAAGATCTCCTGAGTATAAAAGCTGTGTCAAAATTCTTGGACCTGAGATACGCTATCATAGCAAACTTTTTTAAAAGGTTTCCGTGCTGTTTTTTTTCGTCATAGGAAATAATATCGTCTATATTAGGGTTCCCCTCTAATATCTCGCAGCACCTTGGATGCGTAAGGATAGCTATATACGCCTTAGGGTATTTTTCCCTTACAGCCCTTATAAAAGGCGTGACAAAAATGGTATCGCCTATCCAGTTGACGTTCACTATAAGTATACGTTTCATATAGCTTTCAGCTTTCAGCTGTCAGCTGTCAGCCGCTGAAGACTGAGAGCTGATGGCTAAAAGTTAATCCTTATCCCTGTGCTCCTTAATCCAGGTATAAAATCCTGTTATCTCGAACCAGAATACAAATAAGTTGTCAGAGGTGCCTGATATCCTCAGCCGCTTCATGGCAAATAAATCGTGCTTTGGATACTTCCTGCCAGGATTTGTGGCAGCTGCAATCTTATACCCCGCCTCAATGACCTTTTCTCTCGCGTTCCTGTCAAATCCTCCGAGAGGATAGCTAAAGGTATTTACATCCTTTTTGATATGGCTTTCGATTGCCCGTTTTGAGCCAGCTATTTCAGGGACCAATCTTTGATCAATCTGATCAGGAAGCCATAGATGGCTCATTGTATGACTGCCTATTGTGATAACCCCGCTTTCGGACATCTCTATAACCTGATCCCATGTCAGATAACCTGGGGTTCCAATCATTGCCGGAATAATAAAAATTGTAGCTGGCAATCCAAGCCCCTTCAGGACAGGGTATGCCTCTAAATAATTATCTTCATAACCGTCATCAAATGTAATGGCGATTGTCTTTGCAGGAAACCTGTTTTTCTTTACCATACCAACCAGGCTTTCCAGCCTTACAACATTATAATGGCGATCCTTCAGGAAGCTCATCTGGGCCCTGAAGCTCTCAGGAGAAACGCTAAGCCTTGAGGTTGCGTTGTTTCCATCAATCTTATGATACATGATGACAGGCACTACATATTGGGATCTGGCATATAAAAATACGCCTGTTCCGATGATAAAAACTATAATTATAACTGCATATCTTTTTCTTATATTAAATTTCATTTGATCTCCTGTCTTCGGCCTTTACCTGATACCTGTAACTTGTTACTTGATACTTCTCTATAAATATCCTCCGTCCTATCCGCCATCCCATTTATAGAAAACTTTTTAACAACCGTCTCTCTCCCCGCCTGCGCCATGTTCGCGTAAACAGCCTTATCTCCGAGCAATCTTAAAACAGGTTCTACCAAAAGCCCTGGTTCAGACGGCCTTACAAGAAATCCGTTCATGTTATTTTCAACAATGCTTGATACCCCTCCCACATCTGTAGCTACTACAGGCTTTCCTGAAGCAAGCGCTTCCAGGACAGCCAGGCCCAGGCCTTCGCGCCTTTTAGGGGTAAACATAAAAACATCCATTACAGCTAAGGCATTTACTGTATTTATCTGCGGCTTAACAAATACCACATTATCTGAAAGGTTAAGCCTCTGGCTAAGCTCTACAATATCCCGCTTCTTGTCCCCATCTCCCACAAACACAAGCTGCACATCAGGCTTCTTTTTTACTATATCACAAAGCGCGTATAATAACGTGTCATGCCCTTTATCAGGAGTAAACCTGGCTATCATGCCTATCACGCTATAGTTTCTTTTTATGCCAAATTTATCCTTTAACCTGGCCTTCTCTTCTCCTGACAAATCCCTGATAAACTTCTGCGCATCTATGCCATTATATATCAAGGAAACCCTGGCTTCATCCACTCCAAAATAATTAATCAAGTTCTCCTTTACGGCATCGCTTATCGCGATAACCCTGCTTCCCCATGCGGGTAATATGGCCCTGCCTATATTCTTATAAAAAAACCCATGGCATGTGGTAACCAAAGGTATCCCGCATGACTTCGACACAAAAAAACCTATAACCTGCGTGACCCTTGTCTGGCTATGGACAATATCTATGCCAAGCCTTTTTACTATTTTTGAAATCTCAAAAATGGCCTTAAAGACTTTTGGGCTCAGCTCAGATTTTGTAAGAAGGCTGATGTTTATATGGGAGACCCCTGACTTTGCGAGATCAGGCACAAGTATCCCGCCATTAGACATAACAAAAACTTCGTGGCCTTTGGCCTTCAGCGCTTTAGCAAGGCTTACTGTATAAGTGCTGATTCCGCCGATATTGAGATGTGTAGTAAGTAATAAAATACGCATGTGGCTATAAGCTTTCAGCTTTCAGCTGTCAGCTGCTGAAGGCTGAGAGCTGAAGGCTGAAAGCTACTCTATCTTTTCTATTAGTAGTAAGCAATAAAATACGCATGTGGTTGTAAGCTATCAGCTATCAGCTGTCAGCTGTCGGCTGAGAGCTAAAGGCTGAAAGCTACTCTATTTTTTTTATTATAAGCCTATACACTTCCTCAACGCTAATCTTCTCCATACAGGCGTTTCGCCTGCACTTAGTCTTATAGCATGGGCTGCATTTTAAATCCTTCCTGATCACAACCCCTTTTTCAGTGGGCTCGAAATGCCTGGCAGGGTCAGTGGGCCCGAACAGCGCTATAAAATCAACCCCCATGCTGGAGGCAACATGCATGGGGGCGCTGTCTCCTGTAAGAAACACCTTGCATCTTTTTATCAGGACTCCGAGCTGCGGTATATTTGTCAGCCCGACCGCATTCACAGGTTTTGCGGTAGTCATATTAATAAAATTTTTCGCGCTGTCTGCCGCGTCTTTCGAGCCTGTGAGGATCACCCTTATGTTCTCTTCAGCTAACATATCAGAAAGCTTTGCGAAGTTTTTTAAAGGCCACCTCTTTGTCTCCCACCTTGCGCTGGAGCCTATATTTATCCCAACCAGGGCCTGGCTGTTGCTGACCCACGCGTCCTTCAGCAGGCTGTCCACATAAGAAGAATCTTCTTTAGAAGGCCATATCTCAAGATAAGTGGAGGCTGCTGTAGTGTCAATTTTCATAGCCTTGAGCAGCCTGAACTGCTCAGTGAGAGGCGTAGATTTTGCCTTAATATACTTTATTTTATTATTTACAAAAAAGCTAAGTTTGCGGTTATCATAACCGAACCTCTCAGGAATAGCCCCAAGCCAGGAAATCATATGGCTTGCCCTGTTATTTTGAAAATCCACAGATATGTCAAAATTCCTGCGCCTTAAAATTTTGGATACTTTCAATAATCCTTTAATGCCTCTATCGCGGCCTTTTCTGTCATAAAGGATCAGCTCATCTACATAAGGGCAGTTTTTAAGGACATGTTTTGCTTCAGGCCCTACCAGGATAGCTATGTGGGCATACGGAAAACTGTTCCTCAATACCCTCAGGCTCGGGATCGTAAGTATGGCATCGCCTATTGCCCCAAGTTTTATAACCAGCATACTCTTTTTTTTACACGCCTCTTCATATACTTTAATAGTGTCGTCTGTCATCTTTACAAGGCTGTATTCCCGCTCTATTTTTTTTCTCGCCTCTATAGCCAAGTTTTTGGATAATTCTCTGTCTTTCAATACCCTTATAATAGAATTCACCATCTCGAGTATGTCGCCAGGCCTGACTAATATGCCTGTCCTCTCATCTTCTATAATCTCTATCGCCCCGCCTATACGGGTAGCTATTACAGGCACGCCGCTCGCGCCCGCCTCAATAATCACCCTTCCAAAAGCTTCCTGTCCTATTGAAGGCAAGACCAAGAGGTCGAGTTCGGACATAATCTTTGGTATATCATAATTAGCGCCAGCGAATTCTACAAAATTTTCTATTTGCAGCTGCACGGCAAGAGCTTTTATTTTATCCATGTATCCAGGCTTATCCTTAGGCGCATCCCCTACAATCAAAACCTTGACCTTTGGAAAAAGCCTCGCCACCCTCGCCATTGTCTGCAGAAAATACCCATGTCCTTTTATTGGAGTAATTCTGCCTATGACCCCTATCTTATACTCTGATTTGGAAGAACCTGAAGGCGGGTTAAATCTGAATTTATCAAGGTCTACGCCTCTGGGTATAAATCTGACCCTTTCATATGGCACCTTAAAATTCTGTGTCATGTGGCGTCCTATAATAGCGCTTGCCACAATTATAAATTTGGCCCATCCTGTTATACGGCTTATAAAATGATTAGAATAATACCCATGAGCCGTTGTTATAAATTTAGCGCCCGTATGCCTCGCGGCAAAAAACGCTATGATGTTCGGAACCCTGGAGCGGCTATGCACAATATCCACAGCCTCGTCTTTTATAATAGCCTCCAATTCTCTAATTGACCTTATTATTGTAAACAGGGATTTTTTATGGACAGGAAGCTCTATATGCCTGGCGTTCATCTCTACCAGATCTTTTACTAACTTCCCTCCTCCAGACACAACAATAACCTTATGGCCCCTTTTGATCAGCTCTTTAGACAGATCAACAGTGCCTGTTTCCACCCCGCCTACGTCAAGTTTTGGAAGAATCTGCAATATATTCATAATTTTCTGATATGGGCTATCAGCTCTCAGCCTTCAGCTTTCAGCAGCTGACAGCTGAAAGCTGAGAGCCCTATTTCTAAACTAATTCTTTTATTTTTTGTACTATCCTCTGCCTGTCATCCAATCTCTTAATCCCCGGTCTTGTTTCCAGTATTAATTTTATCTTACTATATATCTCATCAGGCTGGGCAGTATATAGATATCCCTGGTTTTCCAAATTTAAAACCATG
>Ga0172375_10000992_pt1 | contig 45862 bp, 40 predicted proteins | sample LakKiv1m_FD_114537 | JGI IMG/M metagenome (GOLD analysis project Ga0172375, IMG submission 114537) | Freshwater microbial communities from Kabuno Bay, South-Kivu, Congo - kab_092012_11.1m | ecosystem: Environmental > Aquatic > Freshwater > Lake | place: Democratic Republic of the Congo... | reverse complement strand
GTTGTGGGGTTTGGGACAAAAGCGGGGTTAGTTCCTTTTCATGTTTGGCTACCTGAAGCACATCCTTGCGCCCCCAGCCATGTTTCTGCGCTGATGTCGGCGGTGATGATCAAGATGGGAATTTACGGCCTATTGCGTGCGTTAACTTTTTTAGGCGCGCCTCCGGCGTGGTGGGGGATCTTACTGATCGGTCTCGGGCTTGGCTCAGGGGTCTATGGGATCATTTTTGCTTTGGCACAAAGTGATCTTAAGAAATTCCTGGCGTATAGCAGTGTTGAGAATATCGGCATTGTTTGCGCAGGCATAGGATTGGGGCTTTTAGGCTTAAGCTATGGCATTTCTTTTTTGATGGTTTTAGGTTTTGCTGGCGCCTTGCTACATATCTTGAATCATGCTGTTTTTAAGGGTCTGCTTTTCTTGGGAAGCGGTGTCATTGTGCATGAAAGCGGAACAAGGGATGTAGATCTACTAGGTGGGTTATTAAAGCGCATGCCTAGAACAGGTGTATGTTTTTTAGTCGGGGCGATGGCTATTGCCGGCCTTCCTCCTCTTAATGGGTTCGTTAGTGAATTTATTCTATATTGGGCCAGCTTTCAAGGGATCGTTTCGGGATCGTCAGGAATGGTTGCCTTTCTAAGTATGATCTTTAGTTTGGCTGTGATCGGCGGCCTAGCCGTTGTGGGATTTGTTAAGATTTTCACGACGGTATTCTTAGGAGAGCCGCGTAGCGCCTTGGGTCGAGAATCTCGGGATCCAGGGTGGTGCATGCAATTGCCAATGGTTATTTTGAGCGTGATGTGTTTGATCCTTGCGGGGCTGGTGCCTTTTTATTTGGTACGGTTACTCACTCCCATCATTGCGCAGATCATCAAGGCGCCAACGTCATTGATCGTTGCAAGCCTTTGGGACGTTGAGAATATTCTGAATAAGGTCATTCTCGCGAGCCTCCTTGGAGGCAGTATTTTTGGAATAGTGTATTTGTTGCGGCGCCAACTGCTGGCTAAGAGAAAGATCGAAAGCGGATTAACCTGGGATTGCGGTTATGCTCAGCCGAGTGGCCGTATGCAATATACAGGGACATCTTTTGTTGAGCCTTTTTTAAGTTTTTTTAATAGTTTTTTGCGGCCCCGCATAAAGAAAGCATTGCCCTCGAAGATCTTTCCTTCTGAGGCTTCTTGGTTCCTTGCCGCGCCGGATCTTTTTAGCCGAGGACTTTACCGTCGGGCTTCTGATTTCATTTATGCCAAGATTTCACAATGGCGCTGGATCCAACATGGACGTGCGCATTTTTATATTCTTTATATCTTGCTTACGTTGCTTATTTTAATCGTGTGGAAGATGAGGTAAGAGTTGATGTTTTCTTCATGGATACATTTTTGTTTAGCACTGGTGTTGGCGCCGCTTCTTTTCGGAGTGACGAATCGCGTTAAAGCGTTCTTTGCCGGACGCCAAGGGCAGCCCATCTGCCAGCTTTATCATGATGTGTATAAGCTTTTGCACAAAACGCCAGTGTACAGCCGAACAACAACGTGGATATTTCGAGCGAGCCCTATGATCGGGCTTGCGGGAATGGTTTTAGCTGCTGCGCTCATGCCGTATGCGGGAACTTCCGCGATTCTTTCTTTTCCCGGAGATCTGATATTTTTTATTTATTTGTTTGGGCTGATCAGATTCTTTACCGTTCTAGCCGCTTTAGATACGGGGTCAAGCTTTGAAGGAATGGGGTCTAGCAGAGAAGTTCAGTTTTCTGCTTTCGCAGAGCCGGCGCTTTTTTTAAGTTTGGCAGCCCTGGCGAGCATGACAAAGAAATTTTCTTTGACAGGCATTTTAACAAGTCTTGATCTTTCTTCATGGGGGCAGTATGCGCCGGTATTGGCCCTTGTCGGGTTTGCGATCTTTATTGTTTTTCTTGTCGAGAACGCAAGGATACCCTTCGACGATCCGAATACGCATCTTGAGCTGACGATGGTCCATGAAGCGATGATTTTAGATCATGGGGCGGTTGATCTAGCCTTTATCCTTTACGCAGCTGCTTTAAAATTTTGGATCCTAGGCGCGTTAGTCGTTGGCATATTGTTACCTTTAGACGGCAAGTACTTGATCGCTCATACAGCGTTATTTCTAGCGGGGATGCTGGGTGTTGCTGTGGCTGTCGGTATTGTAGAATCTATAATGGCACGTTTGCGTTTATTAAAAGTCCCGCATCTTTTATTGGCTGCGCTATCCGTGGCGATGTTAGCGCTTATTTTTCAAGCAAGAGGATAAGATGAACACCTGGTATGATGCTTTTATTGTTGGAATTGCGCTATTGAACCTTATGCTTTTGTCGTCCAGTCGTTTAGCGGCATGTGTGCGGTTGGTTTCTTTTCAGGGGATCGCCGTAGGGCTGTTGCCATTAATGACAAATCAATATCCGCCATTGGGAAAGATTTTTTTCCTAGCTGTTATTATCATCACGTTGAAAGGTTTTATTTTTCCGTGGTTCTTGTTGCAAGCCTTGCGGGAAGTCAACGTGCATCGGGAAGTCGAACCCTTGGTGGGATATGTCACTTCCATGGTGGTTGGTATTCTTGGGCTGATCATTGCTTTATGGGTGAGCCATCGCTTACCCTTGCCGACGGAAAATTTTTCAAGCTTAGCGGCGCCGGTTGCGTTTGCCACAATCTTTGCCGGACTGTTCATGATCGTCAGCCGGACAAAAGCTTTAACGCAGGTCGTCGGTTATTTAATGATGGAAAATGGCATTTATATTTTTGGTATTGCCTTTTTATTGGAACAATCTTTCTTGATCGAGGTGGGGATCTTGCTGGATGTCTTCGTTGCTGTTTTTGTTATGGGAATAATCATTTTTCATATTAGCCGCGAGTTTGATCATATCGATACCGATCAAATGGCGCAATTGCGGGATTGGATGCCCGCAGATGTTGACATAAGCGAAAAGAAGGTTAGGCCGTAATGAATATCGCGTTGCTGATCGAGCTTCCTTTAATCGTCGGGCTACTGTCTTTTTTTGTCCGTCAGGATTGGCTTCGCCGTTGCTTATTAGTTCTTGTTGCTATCGGGCATTTGGGACTAACGATTGGAGTATGGATCCTGAGGCCTTCGGCAGACCCAACGGCGTGGTTGGCGATAGATGCTTTAGGGCTTGTCTTTCTGGGGATCACAAGCTTGTTATTTTGCGCTTCTGCTTTTTATGGGATCGGATATTTACAACGGGAAGGGCAGCAGAAGGAAAAGGATTGGGGTGACGGTTTTATTTTTCGCAACACACCTGAGGCGGTATTTGTCGGATGTCTCATTCTCTTTTTAGCAGCCATGACCGCTGTGATCTTGAGCCGGCATTTTGGGGTGATGTGGGTGGCCATGGAAGCCACAACCTTAGTGAGCGCCCCGCTGATTTATTTTCATCGACATCCTCGGTCTCTAGAAGCGACATGGAAGTATATTTTAATTTGTTCAGTCGGCATTGCCTTGGCGCTATTAGGGAATTTGTTTCTCGCTGTTTCCGCTCTTCCCCTAAAGACATCTCTTTTGCTACCGGACATGTTACAGAACAGTGCTACGCTGAGCATTCCTTGGCTGAAGTTAGCATTTTTGTTTTTAATTGTTGGTTATGGGACAAAAATGGGGCTTGCGCCGCTTCATACCTGGCTTCCAGATGCCCACAGTGAAGCGCCCTCCGTCGTTTCGGCATTGCTTTCTGGAGCTCTTCTTAATTGCGCTTTTTTGTGTATTTTGCGGGTTTATCAACTTTGTCTGGCATGCGGCCTGGGAGATTTTAGCCGTGACATATTTCTTCTTTTTGCTTTTCTCTCATTGGCGATCGCAGCTGTCTTTATTTTAGGTCAAAGGGATTACAAGAGAATGCTCGCCTATTCCAGTATCGAGCATATGGGAATTCTCGCTCTAGGCGTGGGATTAGGTGGAGGAGCTGTGTTTGGCGCATTGCTTCATGCCGTCAATCATTCTTTAACTAAGACCGCATTATTCTTTACTGCCGGTAATATTCTAGGGCAGTACCACACAAAGAAAGTCGGCGAGGTTCAAGGCATCTTGCGCGTTTTGCCGATATCTGGCGTCTTGTGGATCGCAGGATTTTTTGCTATTACGGGAACTCCTCCTGGAGGGATCTTTTTAAGCAAATTCTTGATTTTGCAAGCAGCTTTTGCGCAAGGACAGAGCCTTGCGGCAGTGGCGTTCCTTGTTTTGCTAGCTGTAGTCTTTATTGGCATGATCATCATCTTTTTACCGATGGCGCAAGGAGTTCCGTCCCCAGAAATAGATCGCTTGAAAGCAAGGGAAGCTATGTTGCATGTTTTGTCGGCAGTTATTCTTTTGAGCTTGGTTCTTGTTTTGGGGCTTTATTTGCCGCCCTTCTTATCTGAGTCGCTGTCTCAGGCAGCCTCTATGATCGGAGCGAAGTGATGTCACAGGCACGAATGATCTATAACGGGCAAGCCGTGAATATCAAAGATATTCCTGTTGAGGCGTTTGTCTCTTTTCGTAGCTTTGTGGTTGACGAAGTCAAGGGCGGTGCGCGCATCGTTTGTCTTTTTGGAGTGCCGCAGGAAGACCAGCTGCGCATCTTTGCTGTGTTGGCTCATGACGCGTCAGGCGCTTTTTCGCTGATGTCAACGGAGGTGAAAGATGCGTATCCTGCGCTCACACCAGATTGCGCACAGGCGCATTGGTTTGAGCGTGAAATAGCTGAACAATGGGGCGTTGTTCCGCAAGGACATCCATGGCTGAAGCCAATTCGTTTTCACCATTCTTATCGTTCGGGAAAAGATGCCTGGGGTCGCTCTGTTCAAGAGCCTATTTTACCGTCGGTCACGAACTTTTTTCAAGTTGATGGCCCTGCCATTCATGAAGTTTCTGTTGGGCCTGTGCATGCGGGGATCATCGAGCCTGGGCATTTTCGATTTCAATGCCAAGGCGAGAATATCTTAAATTTAGAAATATCTCTTGGTTATCAGCATCGTGGCATTGAGCCTGCGCTAGAGGGAGGCCCTCATCCACGGACCATTCATCACATGGAGACATTGGCGGGAGACACGACCATCGGCCACGCGCTTGCGTATTGTCAGGCTGTGGAGGCGTTATCAGGTTGTCACGTTCCGGCGCGAGCAGAATTTTTGCGCGGGATCGCGCTGGAATTAGAAAGATTAGCAAACCATACAGGTGATCTCGGAGCCATGGCTAATGACGTAGGTTTTTTGCCTACGGCCTCTTACTGTGGTCGTTTGCGGGGAGATTTTCTTAATATGACGGCGTTGATATGCGGTAATCGTTTTGGCCGGGGACTCGTGCGGCCAGGAGGAACAGCTTTTGATATGGACGATGCTATTGCTCAAGATCTGAAAAAGCGCGTTGAAAGGGCCGGTCGGGACGTTGATAATGCTGTTCATTTATTATGGGATGATCCTTGGGTGATCGATCGTTTTGAGACAACAGGCGTTGTGTCTCAAGGCCTTGTCAAAGAGTTGGGGCTGGTTGGGCTTGTGGCGCGTGCTAGCGGCTTTGAACGAGATGTGCGGTTTGATTTTTCGACGGGGATCTATCGCTTGATACAGATACCCGTTTCTACTTATTCCACAGGAGATGTTTTTGCCCGCGCCTATGTTCGCTGGCTTGAGATCAAGCGTTCTATAGAGTTTATTAAAAATCAGCTGGTGGCGTTACCTCCGCAACCGGTTTACGTGTCACCGGCACCAATAAGACCAGATGCCTTGGTCGTGTCTCTTGTTGAGGGTTGGCGGGGAGAAATTTGCCACGTGGCGATGACAAATGCGCAGGGACAATTTGCTCGGTACAAAGTTGTCGATCCCTCTTTTCATAACTGGGCGGGATTGGCCATAGCGTTGCGCCAAGAGCAGATCTCAGATTTTCCGCTTTGTAATAAAAGTTTTAATTTATCTTATTGCGGGCATGATCTCTAAAGAAAGAAAAGTCGCATGCTAAGAATATTATCAGCCAGGATACAACAGGGATTTCGAACGATAGCTTTTCCGGCTAAAAAACAATCCTTACCGGCAAGGTTTATGGGGCGGCCGGAGATATACTTTTCCCGTTGTCAAGAGGGTTGTTCCCAATGCCAACAGGTTTGTCCGACGGGAGCTATTTCGTTGAAGGATGGAAATCCTTTTCTGGATTTGGGGAAATGCCTTTTTTGCGGCGCTTGCCAGAAAGCCTGTCCTCAGCAAGCGATCGTTTTTACACAAGATCACCGATTAGCTGTTCGCAAGCGTCAAGAGCTTGTTCTGCGAAAGACAAGCCTTTTGCGGGCACAGGCTTTGGAAAAAGAGATCAAAAAGATTTTCGGTAGGTCTCTCAGGCTTAGGCAGATCAGTGCCGGTGGGTGCAACGGGTGCGAACTTGATATAAATGTGCTGACAACGGTTGTCTTCGATCTAGGCCGCTTTGGTATACAGTTTGTTGCCTCGCCGCGCCATGCTGATGGGATTTTAGTAACGGGCCCTGTGACGGAAAATATGAAGCTCGCCCTACAAAAGACCTATGATGCGATTCCTTCGCCAAAACTTGTTATTGCTACTGGAGCTTGTGCGATCTCTGGCGGTCCTTATGCCGGCCATGCACAGGTTCTCAATGGTGTTGATCGCATGATCCCGGTTGATCTTTACATTCCAGGCTGTCCGCCGCATCCGCTAACTATCCTTGATGGCCTTGTGAGGCTTTTGGGCCGCATTAAGCCGTCAAACGACATAGATTAGGATTTTCCAGCCGCTAACTTTCTATCTGCGTAAAGTTCCTATCCTCATCCCTTTCAATCGTTTATCTCCGGAATATTTGTTGGAGAGTTCTTGGAAGATATTGTATAATAAAGCACTTTCTGTAGCCGTATGCAATGTTTGCAAGGCGTTTATTTGTAAGATCCTCTTTTTTTATTTCTCAGAAGAGGGATCTTTCTTCATTATATTAATACATATCTATATATAATTTTCGTTTGTTGGACACAAGGGAGGCCTTAATGAAGACAGTAATTTTAGCGGGTGGCATGGGAACAAGGATCAGTGAAGAGACGAGCGTGATCCCAAAGCCCATGGTTGTCATCGGCGGCAAGCCTATCATTTGGCACATCATGAAGACATACTCACACTTTGGTTTTAATGATTTTGTTATCTGCTTGGGTTATCGCGGTTATCTGATCAAGGAGTATTTTTCGCATTATTTTTTGCATACAAGCGATATCACCATTGACATGAAGAAAAATAGCATTGAGATCCATTCCAGCGCTTCAGAGCCTTGGAAAGTAACGTTGGTCGATACCGGCTTAGAGACAACCACGGGCGGGCGCATTAAAAAGATCCAGAAGTATATTGGGGACGAATCATTTTTGCTCACGTATGGTGATGGCCTGAGTCAGGTCAATGTTCGTGAATTAGTACGATTTCATCGTCAGCATAAAAGATTAGCCACGGTGACAGCGGTTCAACCCGTTGGTAGGTTTGGCAGCTTAGATATTGATAAGGCCGATAGGGTTTGTTCTTTTCTGGAAAAACCAAAAGGAGATAGTCATTGGATCAACGCAGGCTTTTTTGTTCTTGAGCCAGGCATCTTTGACTATATCAAGCGTAACAATGTATTTTGGGAACGAGAACCTTTAGAAAAACTTGTCCAGGATAAGCAATTGGTTGCTTATAAGCACGAGGGGTTCTGGAAGTCCATGGATACCTTACGGGATAAGCTGGAGCTAGAACGTCTTTGGGACACAGGAAAGGCTCCCTGGAAGATCTGGAAAGAATGAGAAAAAGTTTTTGGCGCCACAAAAATGTCCTGGTGACAGGCTTTGAAGGATTTTTAGGCTCTAATCTAACAAAGGCTTTAGTGTCCAAAGGGGCAAAGGTTGTTGGGTTGGATATCAAAACCTGCCGCCCAGATACGATCCTGCACCCTGATGATTATCGCAAAATAAAAGTTTATCGGGCCAGCGTCACAAACACAAAATTACTGCAGAAAATCTTATCGTCCCATGCCATTGATGTGATCTTCCATTTGGCAGCAGAAGCTATTGTTAGCCATGGCCAAGAAAATCCTCGCAAAACATTTATCACGAATATCGTCGGCACATGGGAAGTTCTAGAAGCAGCGCGAGGCTATGATCACGCACAAGCCATTGTGGTTGCCTCAAGCGATAAAGCTTATGGGAGCCACAAGGACCTTCCTTATCGTGAAGACGCCCCGTTACTTGCTCGCCACCCCTATGATGTTTCAAAAAGTTGCGCTGACCTTATTGCCATGACGTATGCTTGCACCTATGGGCTTCCTGTGGCCGTGACCCGCTGCGGTAATATTTATGGCCCTGGAGATTTTAATTTTTCTCGCCTTGTGCCTGATGCGATGAGGTCTTTATTTTTGTCCCGTGTGCTTCATATTCGCAGCGATGGAAAGTTTATCCGGGATTATGTTTATGTCGATGATATTGTCAACGGTTATTTGAGCATCGCCGAGCTCATGCGTCATAAAAAATTGTCAGGAGAGGTCTTTAATCTTGGCAGCGGGAACCCGCAGGCTGTCCTGGGGCTAGTAAAAAAGATCAACGGTCTGCATTGCTGCGGGCATGATTTAACGTATCGGATCCAGAATAAGGCAGAACATGAGATCAAAGAGCAGTACCTCTCCGCGGTCAAAGCTCGGCGTGTTTTAGGGTGGAAGCCCAAGCACAGCCTTGATCAAGGATTGAAAAAGACAGCACGGTGGTATTGGCAGTATTTTCAGCAGAAAGAATTGCTATGAGAGTGGCGGATTATATTTTTCAATATTTAGCTGATCATGGTGTTCAGCATGTTTTGCTTGTTTCCGGCGGTAGTGCTATGCATTTGAACAACGCGCTTAAGAAAGAGAAGAGGATCGAATATATTTGTTGTCATCATGAGCAGGCCGCTGCCATCGCCGCTGAAGGCTATGCGCGAACATCTGGAAAGCTGGCCGTTGTCAACGTGACCTCAGGGCCGGGGGGAACTAATGCGCTCACCGGCGTGATCGGGCAGTGGCTTGATTCGGTTCCGGTCCTTTATTTGTCTGGTCAGGTAAAATATGAAACAACTATTGCCTCTGTTGCCAGAAATCGTTTGCGTCAGCTAGGGGATCAAGAGATCAATATCGTTGATATTGTCCGGCCTGTTACAAAATATGCCAAGATGATCACAGATCCGCAAAGTATTGTCACCGAGCTAGAAAAAGCAGTGCAGTTGGCAACTTCAGGAAGGCCAGGCCCTGTTTGGTTGGATATTCCGTTGAATGTCCAGGGCGCTTTGATCGATAAAAAGAAATGGTCGGTTAAGAAAAGAAATCCTGCCCCTTTGACGATAAAGCATGAGCTTGTGGCGAAAGCCATGAAGATGCTTCAAGGCGCCCAAAGGCCGCTGTTTATTGTCGGCCATGGCATCCGGATCGCAGCGGCTCAGAAGTCATTACAGGCGTTGATTCGCGCTTTAAACATTCCTGTTGTGACAACCTTTAACGGTTTCGATCTCGTTGCTTCCGTGGATCGGCATTTCATTGGCCGCATAGGAACATTGGGAAGCCGTGCGGGAAATTTTGCTTTGCAAAATGCTGATCTCGTTATTTGTCTTGGGACCAGGAATAATATCCGGCAGGTAAGTTATCGCTGGGATTCGTTCGCAAGAAATGCTAAGAAGATCATTGTTGATATTGATTTGGCTGAACTACACAAGAAAACAGTCAAGGGCGATCTTGTGATACACGGCGATGTGAAGATATTTATGGATCAGATGCTAAAAAGAATTCCTAAGGGTTTTGTCTCTGATCAAAGGTGGCGTCAGTGGTGCTTGGACCGCAAGAAAAGATATCCGGTCGTGTTAGATGCTTATAAGGTTCCTGCGAGACGATGTGTTCATCCGTATCATTTTATTGAGGAGCTAACGAAAAGCTTGCCGCGTAAAGCCGTTGTTGTGGCTGGAAACGGGACAGCGTGTGTTGCGTTATTTCAGGCAGGTGTTGTAAAGTCCGGACAGCGCATTTTTTGGAATTCAGGATGTGCTTCGATGGGCTATGATCTTCCGGCATCCATAGGAGCGGCGCTGGCCAGCAAAAAGGATGTTGTCTGTCTTGCCGGAGACGGCAGCATGCAGATGAACCTTCAAGAGTTGCAGACCATCCAACACTATCATTTGCCGGCCAAGATCTTTGTTCTTAATAATCAAGGTTATCGATCGATCGAGCTAACGCAAACAGAATTTTTTCAAGGTGATTTTATCGGTTGCAACGAAGGATCTGGGGTTTCATTTCCTGATAACGCTAAGCTTGCTCATGCATACGGCCTGAAATATTTTAAGATCGATGCCACTTCAAGCATGAGGCGCGTTATAGGCCAGGCATTGGCATATCCGGGAGCAGTCCTGTGCGAAGTTTTTCTGACCAAGGATTATATTTTTGCCCCCAAGCTGTCATCTGTAAAAAAAGAAGACGGGCGTATCGTATCGCGCCCCCTGGAAGATCTGTATCCATTTTTAGACAGAGAGGAGCTTTGCTCTAACATGATAACCCCTTTTTCCCATGAATAATATTTCCACGCTTGCCTTTGACCTGGATGGCACGCTTTATTGTGGAGATCGCGTGATCGCCGGAGCCCTCGACGCTCTGCGCGTCCTTGCGAAAAAGGGTTACAGAATCTTTTATTTTACGAATAATTCTGCAAGAACGCGCAAACAGATCGTTGATAAATTATGCCGGCTTGGCTTTCAAGCAGATTTGAGCCACACGTACTGCACATCCTATGCGCTTTCTGTTTATTTGGTCGCAAAGAAGCTTACCACCATTTACTTGATCGGAACGAACGATCTTAAAGCAGAATTAAAGGCTCATCACATCAGCGTTAAGAATTCCGCGAGGGTGTCAGCGGTTGTTGTAGGGCTTGACCCTCTTTTTAATTATGAAAAGATCTCTGCGGCCTTGGATGCCGTGCGCCGTGGCGCTAAACTGATCGTTGCAAATTATGACGCGTCATATCCGATTAACAGACGCCGGCATCTTCCCGGGTGTGCTGCGATGGCTGCGGCGGTTGTCAGCGCAACAGGCCGTCAACCGGATGTTATTATTGGTAAGCCAAATACGTATATGCTGCAGCTTTTATGCAAGGAACACAGGATCTCTTCGGGAGATATCTGCATCATAGGTGACAATCCGGATAGCGATATTCGCATGGCTGAGCGCTTGAAGTGCGGAAGCATTTTATTTGACCCGAATCAGACATTCCCACGATTCAAGGGTTCTCGGGCAAAAAGCCATCAAGATATCATTTCAATATTGGATAAAGAAAGGAGCCGATACTTATGAATCAGCTTGAATATCAAATGGCTGACATATTAAAGGCACTAAAAAATGATTATGGTGTTTTTGAGATCAAGGCTGAGTTTGAGGCTGAGGGAAGCCGTATGGAAGAGCTGATGCGCTTAAAAGATGTCACAACGTATGTCGGGCTGCCGATCATATTAAAGATCGGCGGCGTTGAGGCTGTCACCGATGTGTACAACGCCTTGTCGATCGGCGTTAAGGGGCTCATTGCCCCTATGGTCGAAACACCTTTTGCATTGTCAAAATTCTTAAGCCTTATTAAAAATATGATCGCAGAGGACAATGCCAAAGATATTGAATTTGCTTTCAATTTAGAAACTATTACAGCTTATAAGAATATCGATAAGATGTTCAAAGTTCCGGACGTGTCCATTTTGACAGGAGTCACTGTCGGCAGAGTTGATCTTACAGCGTCTATGGGATTGGACAGGGAGGCCATTAATACGTCTAAAGGTGTTTATGAGATCTGTGAGTCAATTTTAAGAAAGTCTAAAAAGCGAGGCCTTAGGACCGCTCTCGGTGGAGGCATCTCAAAAGAGGCCTTGCCGATCATTACAAGGCTGTATCGATCAAAATTGCTCGATAAATTTGAAACGCGTAAAGTGGTTTTTCCGGCTAAATCATGCAGACAGGGGTATCCGGCGATCCTTAAGGCCTTGGAATTTGAACTTTTGTGGCTGAAGAGCAAGCGACGGTATTATTCACGCGTGAAAGTAGAGGATGAGAATCGTATTGCCATGCTCGAGAAAAGGATCCACAGCTGATAACCTTGGGCCTATCGCATGAAGGAAATAACTATGAAAGTACATTGCTGTCGTTTATGTAAGGGCCAGCTGTTCCGCGAGCCCTTAATGAAGCTCAAGGGAATGCCTCGCGCGGCCCAATATTTTCCTTGTAAAGATGAATTTCAAGCGGATAAAGGCCGGGATCTAAGCGTCTATCAATGTTCTTCGTGCGGGTTGGTGCAGCTTGATGCTCCGCCTGTCAAATATTTTAAAGAAGTCATCACGGCCACAGCTTTTTCTCAAAAGACAAAAGATGTCAGGCTTAAGTGCATGAAAGAATTTGTCCAAAGGTTCCAATTAGAAGGTAAAAAAGTTTTAGAGGTGGGCACCGGCAAAGGGGAGATGCTGGACATTTTGTCAGAGGTGGGCCTGCGTGCGACAGGGGTCGAAGCGTCGATCGCATCGGCTGCTGCTGGCCGATCCTTAGGTAGAAATATCGTTACTGGTTATATAGGAAATGCAAGACGTCTTCCGGGCAGCCCTTTTTCGGTGTTTGTCTCTTTTAATTATTTAGAGCACCTTCCAAATCCTGGCCATATCCTTCGAAAAATATACGAAAGCACGACTGCGGATGCGGTAGGCTTTGTGACCGTGCCCAATCTGGATTATTTGTTATCCTCAAAATGTTTTTATGAATTTGTTTTTGATCATCTCTCTTATTTTACTTCGAAGACCTTAAGCTATGCTTTTGAGTCCAACGGATTTGAAGTCTTAGAATGCCACACGATCAATCAAGGCAACGATATTGCGGCTATTGTAAAAAAGCGACAGGCCGTAAGCTTTCAGGAGCATTTTTCTGATGTTAAAAGATTAATGCAGGACTTGCGCCGGATCGTTAACAGTTATCGCGCGCAAAATAAAAAGATCGCTATCTGGGGAGCGGGCCATCGCACATTGGCCTTGCTGGTGTTAAGTAAGATCAAAGGCATATCCTACATTGTTGATTCCGCAAAATTTAAGCAAGGCCGTTTTACGCCTGTTGTGCACATTCCGATCGTTGCTCCGGAGTGTTTAACACAACAAACGGTTGATCTGGTCATTGTGATGGTCCCCGGCCTCTATCCCGAGGAAGTGGTCAGATCATTAAAACAAATGAATATTGCAGCAGATGTTGCGCTGTTGCGTGATAACACGATCACATTTATACGAAAGAAAAGATCATGAAGGCCAAAGTTCAAGCGAGGGTTTATTCTGCGCCAAAGACAAAACTGGAAACAGTGGTACCGCTGGCCACGCCCTATTCTGTTCATATTGATATATGCAGCCTCTGCAATTTTAAATGCCACTTTTGTTTTCAGGCGGATGAAAAGGCTATCCATCATAGCGGCCTTCAGCGCGGTTTTATGGATCTTGATCTTTTTAAGAAGATCGTCGATGACCTAGCACAGTTTCCAGGCAAGATGAAAAAGGTTAAGATCGGCCTGCACGGAGAGCCGACGCTGCATCCGCAGCTGCCGCTGATGATCAGCTATCTTAAGTCCAAAAATGTCACAGAGATCATTGAACTTTTCACCAACGGCTCATTGCTAAACCCCAAGCTGAACAAGGAGATCATCGAAGCAGGATTATCGAGGATCAACATATCGGTCGAAGGCCTGACGGCTGAGAAGTATCAAGAAGTCACAGGTGTTAAGATCGATATGACGAAATTTCTTGAGAATATCCGCGGTCTCTATGAGGTGCGCAAAGATTGCAAGATCTATATCAAGATCGTTGATGTTCAGCTGGCGGAAGATGATAAAAAGAAGTTCTTTGATACTTTTGGGGATATCTGCGATGAAATTTTCATAGAGAACGTTGTTCCGCAGTGGGCAGAGATCAACAAGCTTGATCTTAAAGGCGTCGGGATGTATGGGCAGCCTATTACAAAATATAAACATGTGTGTCCGTTCCTTTTTATGTATCTTCATTTTAATTTTGACGGAACAGCGAGCGGTTGCACCTTGGATTGGGGAAAAAAGGTTCTTATCGGGGATATTCGTCGCGAGAGTGCTTTGGATATTTGGCGAGGGAAGAAGCTTAAAGATCTACAGATCGCTCATCTGGAAAAAAAGCGCGACAAGATCCCGTTTTGCGCGGAATGTCTCGCCCCGATGGTATGCTGCTTGGAAGACCTCGACGACCACGCGCAAGCGCTGCGAAAGAAAATACAAGGGCCGTCTTTATAGGATGGACCGTACGTCATGAAAATATTGATCACAGGAACTAATGGTTTTGTCGGCCGCAACCTTAAGGAGTATTTTCAGTCTAGGTATGAAGGCCTTTTTTGCCCTAAACGTCAAGAGCTTGATCTGCTGGACTCTCAGGCGGTACAGGCGTACTTGCGACAACACCGCTTTGATGTTGTTGTGCATTGCGCTGTTACGCTTTATTCGGTTGAGCAAAATTTAGCGATGTATTTGAATCTCGCTCAAGGGGCAGGGGCTTTCGGCAAAATGCTTTGCGTCGGCTCCGGCGCGGAATATGATAAAGATCATTATGTGCCAAAGATGACGGAAGAGTATTTTGGCTTGCATGTGCCTGTGGATATCTACGGGCTTTCAAAATATAAGATCGCCCAGGACATTGAAAATAATCCGCGGAATATTTTTAACCTGCGCGTGTTCGGTATTTACGGTAAATATGAGGATTACAGGCGTAGGTTTATCTCAAATAATATTTGCCGGGTTTTGTCAGGGCTTCCTTTGTCGATCAACAAGAATATGTATTTTGACTATCTTTACGTCGATGATTTTGCCAAGATCGTTGAAATGTTCATGGCGCGCGATCCTTTACAGCGAAGCTATAATATTTGTACCGGTCAAAACGTTGACCTGCTAACGCTTGCACATATCATTCAAGATATCGATGGAAAAAACCTTCCTATCGTGATCCGCGAAGAGGGATGGAATCCTGAGTATTCGGGGGATAATACGCGCTTTATCAAAGAATTTGGGGTTTTTCATTTCACGGAGCATGCAAAAGCTATCCGTGCGCTTTACGATTGGTACAAAAATGAAAGCCAGATCGTTTTTGATACAAAAAGCTTTGCTTAAAATACTTTTATCATCAAGCTGTAAGAACATTGAGAACGTTTAACATTATTCGCGCGAAGGAGAATGCAATGAAATTGATCAGCGTGGTCAGCACCTGCTACAACGAAGAAGAAAATGTTGAAGATCTGTATTTGCATATCAAGGCGATCTTTCAAGATCTCAAGGATTATGATTACGAGCATATTTTTATCGATAACGCCTCTCAAGACAAGACCGTGCCGATCCTGAAGCGCTTAGCGCAAGATGACAAGCATTTAAAGATCATTGTCAACATTAGGGATTTCGGTCAAAATCGTTCCCCGTGCCATGCCTTGTTGCAAACTAAGGGAGACGCGGTCGTTCTTATGTCGTCGGATTTCCAGGATCCACCAGAATTGATCAAGGAATTCATTGTCCAGTGGGAAAAAGGGTTTAAGATCGTCTTAGGGGTCAGGACAAAAAGCGAAGAAGGCCCTGGACTGCAGACCATCAAACAATTTTATTATTTTCTGATCAGCAAGATCTCTAATGTCCCGCAAATCAAACATTTTACCGGGTTTGGCCTCTATGATAAATCTTTTATTGATATTTTAAGAAAGATCGATGATCCTTCACCGTACTTAAGAGGGCTGATCGCGGATTTCGGCACAGAGATGACACGAGTCCCATTTGTCCAGCCGAAGCGGCGCAAGGGCAGATCGCACAATAACTTTTTTACGTTGTTCGATATGGCCATGGTTGGGCTGACGTCATACTCAACGATCCCGTTGCGGCTATCGATCTTCATTGGTTTCTTAATGGCTGTTGCGAGCCTTATCTTTGCGATAATTTATGTCATCTTGAAATTATTGTTTTGGATGCAGATGCCGATCGGTGTCGCTCCGATCGTCATCGGGATCTTTTTCTTCTCAGCGGTTCAGTTGCTCTTCATTGGCATCTTGGGAGAGTATATCGGAGCTGTTTATGTCCAAGTCAAGAAACGGCCTTTAGTTATCGAGAAAGAAAGAATTAATTTCTAGCGTATTATCCACAGGGTATTGTTATGAACATTCTATTAGTTTCTCCATTTTCGGTCATAGAATGGAACAACAAGTATGAAGAGCCTCGTATCCCTTTAAGCATTGCTTATCTGGCCGCTGCTGTTCGAAAATCTGGCCATAAGGTGTTCTTGGCTGACTTAAGAGTGGAGCAGCAAAAGCGCAAACTTCCTATGCCGCAGTCTTTTTTGCATGAAGAGGCGGTTTTGCTAACGCGGATCATGGAAGAAAAGATCATAACGCAGGATATCCGCGTTGTCGGTCTTAATTGCTTGTATTCTGGGCTTTTTCCAGTTGTGAGACATTTGGCCAAACGTATCAAATCGATCAATCCAGAGATCCAAGTCGTTATAGGCGGTATCCACCCGACGATCTATGCGAAAGAGATCTTGTCTCAGCATTATGATTGCATTGATTACGTTATCATCGGAGAAGGAGAAGAATCCTTAGTTGCCTTACTGCAACGTCTTGAAAGCAAGCAGTTTTCGGAACTATCTTCTGTTGATGGGTTAGGGTATTGGGACGGGAAAGAAGTGATTATCCATCCGAGAAGAAATTATATTGAGAATTTGGACGACTTGCCCTTTCCGGCTGTGGATTTATTGAACATCCAAGATTATTTTATCGATACCTGCGAATGGTATAGCCCCAAAGGATTCCCAATAAAAACCCCTGTGCCGATCATCACAAGCCGATCATGCCCGAATATGTGTAATTTTTGTAGCATGCACCTGGTCCATGGAAAGCGTATCCGCTATCGGTCCCCAGAAAACGTTGTCGAAGAGATGAAAATGTATATTCAGCGCTATGGGTTGCGCTATTTCAACATTACCGATGATAATCTCACGATGAATAAAACGCGCTTGATCAAGCTTATGGACCTGATCATTAAGGAAAAGCTGGACATACAGTTCTCAACGGAGAATGGGGTTTATATTAACGGCTTGGATGAAGAAGTTCTAGATGCGTTATCCGCTGCGGGCCTTGTGCGATTGCATTTAGCCTTCGAGACCGGATCAGATTATATTCGTAATCAAGTTATTAAGAAGCATGTGTCGAATAAAAAGATCGCTGAGCTAAAGGATGTCCTTCTCCAGGATAAATATAACCATATCTATTTGTATGGATATTTTGTGATCGGATTTCCAGAAGAAACAAAAGAGACGCTGGATGAGACCTATCAGCTGATCACTTCTTTTCCTTTGGATAACTATTCTGTGTTCTACGCCGTACCATTTCCGGGAACGCGTCTCTATGAACAATGCTTGAAGGAAAGATTGTTTACGGAGGAATATTTTTACGATACGAAGGCTTTGATGGATCAGGTGGATGTCGGACAAATGGTCAAAGGGCTTCCATCTATCAAGCCGTATCATTTGGAAGTTGCGGATCTGATCACCTTTAAACAAAGATCTTTGGATTATTTGAAGGAAAAAAGAAGCCATTCATCATTGCCAGCAAGTAGTCCGTTGCGGTATGTGGGGGTCAAAAAATGAGTTCTGTTCACGAAACGTGCGTTGTCTGTCAAAGTCCGGATATTGGGCTAAAGTATATTCTCAAAGGATTCCATCTTGTGCAGTGTCGGCATTGTCAGCTGATCTTCGTTCAGGAAAGAATCTCAGCGGACGATCTGAAAGCGTATTATGAGAAAGAAAATGATTCGACGTATGATGAAGCAGGCCAGAATACGGAAAACCTTAATTTTTATTATCACAAGCTCAAAGAATTGATCTGTCAGAAAAAGCCCTCCGGAAAACTTCTAGATGTAGGTTGCTCGTCAGGTTTTTTTCTTGACTGCATGACAGAGTGGGAGCGTTACGGCATTGAGTTGGATTCTCGTTATGCGCAAAAAGCGCAAAAAACCTATGGGCCGCGTATTCATATTGGAACCTTAGAAGACTATGATGGGCCTCAAGATTTCTTTGATGTGATAGCGCTGCAGGATGTTTTGGACCACATGCCGGATCCCTTGCAAGCGCTCCGGCGCTGTCATAGCCTGCTAAAGGCCGATGGGTTCTTGATCGTTAAGGTTCATGATGTGTCTTGTCTTTTTGCAAAGATCATGGGGCCACGATTTTATGCCTTTATTCCTCCTGTGCATTTAACATATTTTAGCAGAGGCAATCTTGCGCAGGCGCTTGACCGCAGCGGTTTTAAAGTCACTCAGTATCAGTATCTTCCTCAGCAGATCTTTCTTAAGACGGTCTTATGCCGGCTATCGCAAAATAATACGCATAGCGTATTTTATTCTTTATACAGGATGTTTGACCGTTTGCCGGTAAGCCATATCCGGATCAAAAAAAATTTGCATGATATTATCACAGTGATCGCTGAGAAAAAAACGAATGGTTCTCAGCCATCCTCAGGAGTTTAATGTCAAGATTATCTTATTACTGTGAAATGCTCAATCGGATGCATCCTTGGCATGCTATGCCTAAGGTTTGGAATTATGCTAAATATCGTTGTTATTCGCGCAAGGCGACGATGTCTTTGTCACGGTATACGCCTCAGATCGCTGGCTTATTGCTCACAACGCGTTGTAATTTGCATTGCGGGTATTGTTCTGTCGCGCGGGTGATGCAGCAGAATAAAGAAGCTGGGCAAGAAGTCGACATTGATCTTGAAAAAACGAAACGCATCTTTTCTAATCCCTTGTTCGCACGCTGTCTTTTGGTCGATTTACTGGGAGGCGAACCGCTCTTGGTCCGCGACATTGATCGCATCATCGCTTATTTGGCTGGACGCGGCCATATTATCAATACATCGACCAACGGACTTTTACTTGCAGATCGCGTTGCAGAACTCAAAAAAGCAGGCGTTTCCAGGATCAATGTTTCTTTGTATGATGCTAACCGTTCGGTGATGGAGCGCGACCTTGAAAAGATCAACCGCGTTTTTCCTGTACATGCAAGCATTGTCTTGGTTCGCAGCGATATAGAGAACCATCGTGAAAAGATCCTGAGCCTTGTTCGCTGTGCGCATGAGTCCGGGTGCCGGAGCCTTCGTTTTTGGATCTATCGGCCGATGGGAGCCAACCCTCAACCGCAAGAGGTCATTAGCGAGACGCATCCTGCGTATCTTGATTTTAGGCAAGAGGTCGAGAAAGCTTTTGCGGGTTTTTGTTTTTGGCCTCCGGCCATCCAGACGAAGGTCGTTAAAAAACGTTGCCCACAGCTTTGGCAGCGGATCCTTTGCGATAGTTTGGGGCGGATAACGATTTGCTGCGGCACGGATAATATTTTGCAAGGGCCGCAGAGCAATTTGTTCTGCGACGATCCAGCTCTTCTTTGGAATCATCCGACATTCGTCACTGTGCGCCAACAACTTTTAGATCCTAACAGTGAACCTCCGCAGATGTGTAAGAGCTGCAATTTGCTGGGAGAGCCGGGCTGGTAAGAAGAGAAGGTGAGAGGTTTTTATGAAAGACGCCAATATCAGTGATGCGATCCGAATGCTCAAAGAGAAAGTCCCCGATCCATCCCAAGGATTGCCGGAGGAATTATTTTACTATGTTAGCGCGACAACGCCGATGGTCAATGTCGATCTTTTGATCAAGGATGAAAAGGGCCGCACGTTGTTATCTTGGCGCGACGATCGTTATGCGGGGCACGGTTGGCATATCCCGGGAGGGATCGTTCGTTTTAAAGAAACACTAGAAGACAGGATCCAACAAGTTGCCAAGACCGAAGTCGGTGTTGATCGTATTGAATTCGAAAAAACACCTTTAGCCATTCATCAGATCATTCATCCACATCGCGATACGCGAGGTCATTTTATCTCGATCTTGTATCGTTGCTTTCTGCCGGGGACATTTTTGCCAAAGAATGCGGGATTGGCTGTCAACGACAGCGGATATCTGATGTGGCATAGCAGCGGGCCGGATAATTTGTTGGCCTTGCATGAAATTTATCGCAGTTATTTATAATATACTTTCAAAGGAATGATATGAAAAAAGAAAAAAGATCTGAACAGATGCGCAAACTTATTCGTCAACATGTTGGGAAATTTTATGCTTGCCGCGCGAAGAATGATTTTATCCCTGGGCAGACCCCGATCCCTTACGCGGGAAGGATCTTTGATGACAAGGAGCTTAAGAACCTTGTTGATGCTTCTCTTGATTTTTGGCTTACGACAGGGCGGTATGCGCAGGAGTTTGAGAAGAGCCTTGCTGCGTTCTTGGGTGTCAAATATTGTTTGCTGGCTAACTCAGGGTCTTCCGCAAATCTGTTGGCGCTTTCGGCGCTGACGTCACCTTTGCTCAAAAAGAAACGATTAAAGCCCGGCGACGAAGTGATCACAACGGCTTGCGGTTTTCCGACCACACTTAATCCGATCGTTCAGAACCAGCTGGTTCCCGTCTTTGTTGATGTGGGGCTGGGGACATACAACATTAAAGCAGAGCAGATTGAAAAGGCAATCACCAAAAAGACAAAAGCTATCTTGATCGCGCATACGTTGGGTAATCCTGCCAACCTGGGTGCTATTCTAAAAATTGTCAGAAAATATAACCTTTGGCTCATCGAGGACAATTGTGATGCGTTAGGGTCTCGCTATCGTGATCAGCAGACAGGAACTTTTGGCCATCTGTCAACGTGCAGTTTTTATCCGGCGCATCATATCACCATGGGAGAGGGAGGGGCTGTCTTGACCAATGACCCTTTGTTGAAAAAGATCGTTTTGTCTTTTCGCGATTGGGGCCGAGACTGCTGGTGTGATCCGGGTAGCGATGATACGTGTCGCCGTCGGTTTAGTCAGAAATGCGGCGCGCTGCCTTATGGCTATGACCATAAGTACGTGTATTCGCATATTGGCTATAATCTGAAGGTTACGGATATGCAAGCCGCTATCGGATGCGCCCAAATAAAGAAATTGCCTTCTTTTATTAAGGCTCGGCAAAGAAATTTTGATTACCTTTATCGGCAGCTATCTCAATATGAGAAATATCTTTTGTTGCCGGAGCCAGAAAAATTGTCGTGCCCAAGCTGGTTCGGCTTCCCCTTGCTCGTCAAAACATCGGCTCCTTTTAGCCGCGCGGATATCGTGCGTTATTTAGAAAGTAAAAAGATCGCAACGCGCATGCTTTTTGGAGGCAATCTGATCAAGCAGCCTGCGTATCAGGGCATTAAGTATAAAGTTTGCGGGCCGCTAGACAATACAGATCTTGTGCTCGAAAGGCTCTTTTGGATCGGTGTTTATCCAGGGCTCACCCAGGATCACTTGCGCTATATGACACAAACTTTTGCTGATTTTATGCACGGATACGCCGTGAAAGGATAGAGGTGAAAAACAGCGTTCGACATATTCTTATTGTTGCGGGATTATTTTCTGTTTTACTTTTTTTCTTCTTTTACGAGATCACGCTAGGAGGAAAAACGTTTAAAACGGGAACGATGATCGCCGGATCCATGCCGTATGGCACATATGGCCAGGCAGGTAATTATGGGCCTTGCTGTGCGAGCGCCTATCGGGAAACGGCTTCCATGGAAGAGCCGTTCTTTGAATTCTTAAAAACAAGTTTTCAACAAGGCGTTTTTCCTCTGTGGAACCCACATCAGTGTTGCGGCCTTCCAACGAGCTTGTCGATGGACGCCAGCATTTTCTTTCCCTTGAGCGCGATCTATTATTTATTTCCGAATAACATCAGCATGGATATCTTATTTTTAGTGCGGTTATTAGTTGCCGGACTTTTGATGTACTGGCTCATGTGCGCTTGGGGATTTGGCTTGTATGCACGGATCGCTGCCGCGCTCACCTTTGCTCTTACAGGCCCTATGGTGGTTTATCACGCGGGACTCTTGAATACTGATCTCATATTGCCTCTGCTGTTTTTAAGTATCTTCCAAGCTTTTTCCTATGGCACGCGCGGCTTTTATTTATTGTTCAGCGCTTCTGTTGCGTTGAGTATTTCAGGCGGCCACGCGGAGCACATTTTTCTGACGCATTTTTTAGCCATGGCCTATGCCTTCTTTCTGCTATGGCAACGAGATGAGATCACAAAAGAAGAAAAGTTTCGGCGAGCCAAAGGTCTTTTTCTTTTTTATTTTTTAGGCATTGGCTTATCGGCTTTTATCCTTTGGCCGTTCCTTGCGGATCTTGCATACACCTGGACAACGCATACAGATAAGTGCGGATCCTTTGCTCAGCCGATCCTGGAATGGCTGTCAAAGATCGTTACGGTATTTGTTCCTACTTTTTTTAAGAAAGCGATCATTGCTGTTAACGGAGAAACATATAACTGGGGAGGCGGATATCTGGGGGTTGTGGCCACGCTTATGGTTGCGCTTGGCTTATGGTCAAGAAAGCAAAGGGGGTTTGTTGTTTTCTTTGCCGTCACAGCCTTCCTTGCTTATGGGGCCGCGACGTCATCTTTCTACACGCAGTGGATAGGATACTTGCCGATCTTTAATCTTCTGCGGCTGCCTGCGCATGTCCTTTACATTTTTATTTTTGCTGTTGCGATCCTGTCGGGGGCTGGCGTCGAGGAGATGCTTGCACGCCCTGTTCGGTCTTTCAAGAGAAGCCTTGGCATCGCACTGGGGATCGCAGTTGTTATCTTTGCTTATCTTTTTATCTATCGTCATGCAGAATTTGCATCCCAGGCATTCCAGGCTTCTGGATTGACTCTCGGCATCCTTGCGTTAGCAGCTTTTTGGATAGCCATCGGAATTCTTTGTGAAAAGGTAAATCCTAAGATTATCGTTAGCGGACTCCTTGTTCTGTTGATCGCAGAGTTTTTTGTGTACGCGCCCCGTTGCCGGCCTAAGCGTTTTGATACTTTTCCTCGGGTTCCATATGTTGAATTCCTGAAGGCAAGGACAAGAGATCCTTATTTTCGCAGCCAGGGATTATTTCTGGCATTTTATCGCAACACGGCCATGGCCTATGGGGTTGATAGTTTTGTTGGGAGCCATACCGTTTTGCCTTATCGATACGCGATGTTTGTTCAGCGCTTGGTTACGCCGAATCTTTTTTCAAAGATCTGCCCAGGGTCTGAAGAGATATTGACCGAGCAATCTGCAGAGCAAGGATTGTTTGCCAATAGCGATATTTTGACGCTGGCTAATGTTCAGTATTTTGTTTTACCGGAAAAGACCGATCTTGGCCCTCAGGTCGTCTATGATGGTGAGGCGCAGATTATTCCATTGGGATCTTTTGTTCCTGTACCGGGGGCAATCCCTAGGGCGTATTTAACCTATAATTGGACCGTTAAAGCACAAGGCCAAGACGAAGAGATCTTAAGCGTGCTCGAAGAGAAGAGATTAGGTGTTGTTCCCGAGGTTATTATTGAAAAGAGCCCTCAAGACCAAGTCCTTTCTCCTCAGGAGCCTCTTTTGAGAAGAATTGATCTTGTTGAAGAGAAGATGCGCTGGGCCAACGGTGTTGTGCTGAAAGCTTCAACCGATCGACAGGCTTTGCTAGTTTTGCTTGATGCGTATTTTCCGGGGTGGAAAGCATGGGTGAATGGCCAGCCGGTCAAGATTTATCCTGCGAATTATTTGTTCCGAGGAGTATTCTTGCCGCCTGGAGAGCATATTGTTGAATTTCGTTTTGTGCCTTTTTGGTTTTATGCGGGCCTTGCCGTAAGCTTGATAAGTTTTTTTGGTTTTATTTATTTATTGTTAAAGCGTAAGCAGAAAGAATAACTGTCGCTACCTAAAAAGAAAGGAGTAGATCATGGAAAAAAAGCCTCATGAAATTGTTACAATAGTGTTGCAGGGTGCCGGGATCGTGTTTTTGCTCGCCGCGGCATTTGACGTATTGCCGATGTCAGATAACCAGGTCATTTTTATCGCATTGGCATGTTTTATTGTTTCCAGTATGGTTAAAAGAATTGCTTCTGGTGGAAGCTGCTGCTGTAAGTAGAGAAATGACTTTTAGCGAATTACGAAAGTTTATTAAAGGTGTTCCGTTTGGTATGCTGGCAACATCCGACGGGAAGCGTGTCGGCGTCCGTCCTGTCCGTGCGCTTTGCTGGATAGGTAAAGAATTGTGGTGTGGCGTTGAAAAGGGGCAAGAAAAGATCAGCCAGCTAAAGAAGGTGCCGTATGCAGAATATTGCTTTGCAGCACCCGGCGGAGAGCATGTTCGCATCGCGGGTCCCTGTGTTCTGAGCACATCACTGAAAGACAAGACAAAGATCCTTAGCCTTGTTCCGTCCTTGCATAAGTTTTACGACACGCCTCAAGACCCTGCGCTGGTTGTGCTGCGCATGAGCCCTAAAAGAGTACGCGTGTTCCATCACGCGACGTATGCGTACCAGGCGATCAAGCTTTAACCGCATTTTTTCAAACGAGAGGAAAGGACATCATGCCGAAAAAGTTCTTTATTCTATTGCTCTTTTTATCAGTTTTTTGCGGGTTTTTGATAGCGCCTTTCCTGGCTCAAGACAAGAAGATGTTCAGAAAAGCGCAAAATGTTTCCGATGATCGCTTGTGTGTTGCGACCAAGAAGAAAATAGAAACCAGATTTGATCGAAATGTTTTTCATGTTCGTCAAGGTTCAGAGCCACCTATGGCTCAGCAGGTTCAGTCTGCGCGCGATGTGCTGGATATCCATCAAGGAACCGCTTCGGTGTGGATGAGTTTTCAGCCTGGATTTTCTGGGCGACGAGACCATCTTATTTTCCAGACAGACGATAGCCGCCTGGCTTTATTCGTTGATACATATTATTCTTCAGGGATGGAGCGCGATATCGTCCGCATTGGAGCACGTGCCGGAGGCAACAGGCGATTTAACGACCCAGGAAGCAATTTTCCGGAAGCTTCGATCATCATTGATAATACGGGTGCGCTGGAGAGCTATCGGCATGCGTGGTATTCTCCGGTTAAGTTTCCGGAAGACGAGTGGCATTTTATTGCTATGACATGGCAGGGATACCCCCAGGGTGTTGTGACCATTTATTTCGATGGAGAGATGAAAGGTCAAAAATCGTATGATCAAAATTATGATGATGGACGACCTTTGTTCGAAACGTATTCTGTGGGGTATCGGCCTGGTGCGTGGTTAGGTGAGATGAAGGGCGGGCAGGATTTGCGTCCTGCCACAGACATGTCGCTTGCGCGCGGGGGGATCAAGATCCGAGATTTACGATTTAAGAAAAGATGCTTATCAGCCGGTGAAATTAAAGATATGATCTTAGAAAGTTCTACGCCATAAGAATATCCTTAATCTAAGGTTTTGTTTCTTAGGCCGCCTGAAAAGTGCCTTCTTCAAACAGCTTGTTTGTTTTCTTTGGCATATATGCTATCCTTTATAAGGATCCCAAGAATGCTTTTTAAGGATATTTTCTAAAAACTTGCCAAGAATAAAAATCAGCTATCTCCAGGAGAAAGAATGAGAAAAATATCTTTGATCGCCGCAGCGGCCTTTTGTTTAGTCGTCAGCATCGCATTTTCTGGTTTTGCACAAAGTCAGGAAGACCCCTTAAAAGCCTTTAGCCGAAATGCTAAGGCTTCTGCGCTTCAGCCAGGGCAAGGGCTTGAGCCATTGCCGGATATGATGCTTTACGACGTTTATCCGGACATTCTTCGACCGGATATTTCTGTGGATCCCCAGCTGGAAGCCAATTTTCCGCCTTTGTTAAAGCCCGTATCGCGCATCGTAAGCTCATCGCCTGTATGCCCGGGAACTCCTACAGTTACATATGGCGATAAAACGTACGATACGGTTTTGATCGGTACGCAGTGCTGGCTCGTCCAGAGTCTAGATATTGGAACCAAGATCCCTGGAGCTCAAGACCAGAGCAACAACGGTACGGTTGAAAAATATTGCTATGACAATAATGACGCAAATTGTGCAACTTATGGCGGGTTATATCAATGGGCTGAGGCGGTCCAATATCTAAATGGTGCTACCAATACGGTCAATTGGAGCCCTGTGCCTTCGAATCATGTGCAAGGCCTCTGTCCGTCGGGATGGCATATTCCCACCAACGCCGAATGGGGAACCTTGATGAATTATTTAGGCGGGATAACCGTCGCGGGCGGGAAGCTTAAAGAAGTGGGGCTTTTGCATTTTTCCTCTCCCAATGCGGGCGCGACAAATGAAAGTGGGTTTACGGCTTTGCCAGGCGGCATTCGTTGGCACACGGGGTTATTTTATTATCTGACAAAAGATGCAAACCATTGGACCATATCTTCGGGCGCCAACCCTAACACCGATGCTTATTACGGGGGAGCCACGTATAGCATAGCTGCAGCGACTAATGGTCAATTCCAGAAAGTGGAAGGGCTGTCGGTGCGCTGTCTTAAGGATCTTGTCCCAAGCGTTTCCATTGCTGCATCCGCAAATCCTGTCTATGCCGGGACAACGGTCATCTTTACCGCAACGCCAGTGAATGCAGGGACTTCCCCAAGTTATCAGTGGAAGGTCAACGGTGTCAATGTCGGGACCAATAATGTGACCTACTCTTATGTTCCTTCCCATGGGGACAATGTTGTTTGCGAAATGACGCTTAGCGGCGGCGGAACAGCTATTTCCAGCACGATCACTATGACCGTTTATACAACGGGAGTTGCCTGCGCTTCGACCCCGACGGTTACTTATGGCGATAAGATTTATAACACTGTTCAGATCGGCACGCAATGCTGGCTTAGAGAGGATTTGAATATCGGAACACGGATCAACAATAGCGTTTCACAAACAAACAACGGAACAGTGGAGAAATATTGCTATGGCGATCTGGATGCCAACTGCAATACATATGGCGGGCTTTATCAATGGAACGAAGCCATGGGTTATGTCACGACCGAGGGTGCGCAGGGGATCTGTCCAGCTGGTTGGCACATCCCGACCAAGGCCGAAACAGAAACCCTTTCAGCTTCTTTAGGCGGGGACAATGTCGCTGGAGGCAAGATGAAAGAAGCGGGATTGGCCCATTGGAAAACGCCGAACTACGGCGCCACCAACGAAAGCGGATTTACAGTTCTTCCGGGCGGATATAGTTATCGCTATAATCAGTCGCCGGCTTTCTATTATTTAACGCAGTATGGGTATTTTTGGACAACGACCATGGGTGCGACGATCAATGATGCGTGGTATCGCGGCTTTTCCTATGCGTTATTCAATATGAGCGTTGTGCAGAGTTATAAGACGACAGCTTTTTCGATCCGGTGTCTTAAAAATTCCTCAACAGTTCCTTCAGCTCCAACCGTTTTGACCGGTAAATTCGGCCTTTTCAGCAGCTGGGTCAATCTCTCTTGGACAGCGCCGTCTAGCAACGGTGGATCGCCCATCATGGATTATCTGATCGAATACAAACAGGTTTCTTCGCCAACCTGGACAGTTTTTTCTCATGCGCCTTCAGCGAATACGACGGCAACCGTGACAGGCCTGACTTACGGCAATAGCTACGATTATCGCGTGAGCGCTATCAACGCTATTGGCACAGGGCCTTCCGTCGCTATTACCGCGCCATCGCAGGTAACTGGGGTCGTGGCCACGCCAGGCAACGGTCAGGTAACGCTAAACTGGACTGCTCCCAATAACGGCGGCTCACCTCTGACAAATTATATGATCCAATATAAGCTGGCCGGAACAACGACCATTCTCTCGACAACGATCATTCCTGCTGACCTCACGACAAAAACGATCACAGGCCTGACTAATGGCGTCAGCTATGATTTTCAGGTTAGGGCTTTTGGTTCAAGTGCGGGCTCGTGGTCTGTAGTCACAAGTTCGATGCCCATCGGTGCTCCAGTGGCTCCTGCCAACCTTGCAGGGGTTTTTGGCCTTTTCAGCAGCTGGGTCAATCTCTCTTGGACAGCGCCGTCTAACAACGGTGGATCGCCCATCACGGATTATCTGATCGAATACAAACAGGTTTCTTCGCCAACCTGGACAGTTTTTTCTCATACGCCTTCAGCGAATACGACGGCAACCGTGACAGGCCTGACTTACGGCAATAGCTATGATTATCGCGTGAGCGCTATCAACGCTATTGGCACAGGGCCTTCCGTAGCTATCACCGCGCCATCGCAGGTAACTGGGGTCGTGGCCACGCCAGGCAACGGTCAGGTAACGCTAAACTGGACTGCTCCCAATAACGGCGGTTCACCTCTAACAAATTATATGATCCAATATAAGCTGACCGGAACAACAGCGATTCTCTCGACAACGATCATTCCTGCTGACCTCACGACAAAAACGATCACAGGCCTGACTAATGGCGTCAGCTATGATTTTCAGGTTAGGGCTTTTGGATCAAGTGCGGGCTCGTGGTCAAGTGTGGTAAGTCAGGCACCAACTACGCCTTAGCGCTGTGATGCAAAGATGGGCCTTTTTGAATGTCGTGCCATTTGTTTATTCTCGCTGCAGAATATTCCCGCTTCAGAAATCCTTTCCTATTTGTTTTTTTTCGATATAATATGTTTGCAATTTGAGTGCCCAGATAATAAATCTTAAATAAGGAGGAAAAGATGTTTTCGCTGCAGTTTCGTTTGTGGTTAATGATGACGGTTTTGTTCGGCATCATTTACGCGGTCATTGTTATGGCTGGCCAATACATGGGGGTTAGTAATTTTTATTTTTATCTTGGGATATCGGTTGCGATCATGTTCTTTCAATACTTGATCGGCCCAAAGATCGTTGAATGGTCCATGGGTGTTCGCTATGTCAGCAAAAATGAATACCCGAAGCTTTTCCAGATGGTGGAGGACCAGGCTTCGCGCGCGGGTATCCCCACACCTAAAATAGGTGTTTCCCAGATGCATATCCCTAATGCCTTTGCGTTTGGCCGCGGGATTTCCGACGGAAGAGTGTGTGTGACCAAAGGTATTATGAACCTTCTTAACGACGAAGAGCTTCGGGCTGTCATTGGCCACGAGATCTCTCATTTGCGCAATCGTGATGTTTTGACGATCACCCTTTTATCGATTATTCCGATGATCCTTTATCGCGTTGCGTGGAATTTTCTTTTTTTCGGTAATCGTAGAGATTCCCGCGATGGCGCTAACACAGCCTTGATCGGATTGGCCGCGTTTATTTTTTATTTTATAACAAACCTTCTCGTGCTTTATGCCTCACGCATTAGAGAATATTTTGCCGATAAAGGATCTGTTGAATTAGGCAACCGGCCAGAAAGCTTGGCTTCCGCATTATACAAGCTTGTCTATGGCTCTGCCCGCATGCCACGTGAAGCTGTTCAGGAAGCCGAAGGGATGAAGGCGTTTTTCGTGAACGACCCTTCTAATGCGCGTAACGAGATCAAGGAATTAAGTCAGCTTGATTATGACCGCAGCGGAACTATTGATGCCGGGGAGCTAGCGCTTTTGCGTACATCCAAGCCCAAGCTTGGTTTTGCGGATAAAATGATGGAGCTTTTAAGCACGCATCCGAATATGATCAAGCGGATCAAGCACCTTTCGTCGTTAGCATAAAAATTTCTTGACATACCATACATCTGTGTGGTAATTTAATTTCATGCTAAAAGAACTTACTGAAAAACAACGAAACGTCCTTCAGTTTATTTTCAATAAGATCAAGGAGGAGAACCTTCCTCCGACGATCCGCGAGATCGCTCAAGAATTTGGTTTCTCATCGACGGGAACTGTCCGTGATTACCTGAAAGCCCTTGTTGACAAAGGATATATCAAGGTCAACGAAGGCAAGGCCCGCGCCATTGAGCTTGTGAAAGAAGCTTTTCGTATTCCGGTGCTTGGGGCTGTTGCGGCCGGAAGCCCTACCTTGGCTGTTGAAGACATCGAAGGGTACGTTGACCTTAACGATTTGTTTTTTTCTGATGCAGATATCTTTGCTCTTCGCGTCAAAGGCGACAGCATGATCGAAGCCGGCATCATGCCGGATGATTTAGTGCTGGTCAAGCGGCAACAGGCTGCCGAGATCGGCGATGTTGTTGTGGCGTTAATAGGTGATGAAGCGACGGTCAAGCGCCTTGTCAAAGACGGAAAGAATTTTTTCCTTCAGCCGGCCAATAGCGCTTACGAGCCGATCCCTGTGAATGAAGACGTTAGTCTGATCGGCAAGGTCATGACGAGTATCCGCAGGTACGCCTAGCCTTTCTGCCGTTAGATCCGACGGAACATATTCATATCCCTTTAATTGACACCCCCATCCTTTTTCTATATAATAAGCTACTTAATATTAATATAAATAGGAGATTATCGTGGAAATCGAAGAAATTAAGAAAATTCGGGAAGAAAAAGCACGTATTTTAGCTTCCAAAGGCCTTAAACCTTATGGGGGAAAGTTTGTCACAACTGCAACCATTGCGCAGGCACTTGCTGCTTTTGAAGAGGAAAAAGATGTTATTTTGGCTGGCCGCATTATGGCTAATCGTGCGCACGGCAAAGTTGTTTTCTTAGATCTCGTGGATCAGGGTGGAAAGATCCAGCTTTTCGTGAAACTGGATAATGTCGGCGAGGAGCTTTTTAATCTGGTGCAGCACCAAGCCGATATTGGCGATATCGCAGGCGTCAAAGGAAAGCTTTTCAAGACAAAAACCGGCCAAGAAAGTGTTCGCGTTCTCGAATTCGTTATCCTTTCCAAATCTCTTATGTGCCTTCCAGAAAAATGGCATGGATTAAAGGATGTAGAGATCCGTTATCGTCAACGCTACGTGGATCTCTTGGCGAACAAAGAAGTCAAAGATGTTTTTATTAAACGCAGCAAGATCGTTAGTTTTATCCGTTCGTTCTTAGATGGGCGCGGTTTTTTAGAAGTCGAAACCCCGATGCTGCAACCTATGGCGGGTGGAGCGCGCGGACGCCCTTTCAAAAGTCTTCATAATGCTTACGATATGGAAGTCTTTTTGCGTATCGCTCCTGAACTTTACTTGAAGCGTCTTTTGGTCGGTGGGTTAGAAAGGGTTTATGAGCTTAACCGTAATTTTCGCAACGAAGGCGTTTCTACGCGGCACAATCCGGAATTTACAATGTTGGAAGTGTATCAAGCGTATGCGGATTTTAACGACATGATGAAATTAACCGAGGACATGGTAAGCTCGGCGGTGCATGAAATGACCGGCGGATACAAGGTCGTTTATCAGGGCAAAGAAATTGATTTTACACCTCCCTGGGAACGACGTTCTTTCGCGAAAATCGTGAAAGAGAAATTTGATATTGAGCCGAGCGATGATGCTAAAACCATGCTTGCGAAAGTCAGAGCTAAAAAGAAGGTCGCGGCGGATGAAACGCTTACACGTTCCGGCATCATGAAACTTGTAGAAGATTTTCTTGATGAGGAGGCGACCAACAATCCGTTATTTCTCGTTGACTATTTTACTTTTCTTTCACCTTTAGCGAAGGCCAAAGATGATGATCCGCTTTTGGCGCAACGCTTTGAATGTTTTATTGCCGGTATGGAAGTAGGCAATGCATATTCGGAGCTTAATGATCCCGTGGAACAACGGGCGCGGTTATTGGAAGACTTAAAAGATGATACGGAAACAGGCTTGCGCAATATTGATGAAGATTTCGTTCATGCCTTGGAATACGGTATGCCGCCGGCCGGGGGATTGGGTATTGGCATTGACCGTCTTGTCATGATCCTCACTGACGCGCCATCGATCCGTGATGTTATTTTATTTCCTTTGCTCAAACCACATAACAAAAAAGACGAAGAGAATTTATGAACTATGAAGGCTGGATAGGCATCCGGTATCTCTTTGCCAAAAAAGAGCCTTTTTTAGCAGCGATCAATTTTGTCGCTATTGCCGGCGTTGCGATCGGTGTCGCGGCGCTGATCGTTGTTATTGCCGTGATGACAGGCTTTGACAATGATCTGCGAGACAAGATCATTGGCACTAATGCGCATATCGTTGTTGAAAAAGAGATCGGTGTCGGCAATTTTGCCAAAGTGCAAAAAGATATTTCTGGTGTTCCGGGTGTTAAAGCCACAACGCCGTATGTGCAAGGACCTTTGTTTTTAGAGTACGCCGGGCAATCGATGGGTATTATGGGACGCGGCGTTGATCCAAAAACAGAAGGAACTGTCACAAAAGCCCAAGAATACCTTCAGGAAGGCCGCTTAGAGGCGTTAGACAAGAATAGCGTTATTATCGGTAGCGAGCTGGCGACATACTTGGGCAAAGAACTGGGCGATAGGATAACGTTGATCGCTCCAGCTTCAGGTTTGGCCGGCGGTGGTTGGCGTCATGAATTGAAGATCGTGGGAATTTTTAGCTCTGGGATGTATGACTATGACATGAATCTTGTATTACTTGATCTAGAAAAGGCGCAGGAAATCTATCAGTTGCCGGCGGGAACAGTATCAGGTATTGCCGTCAAACTTGATGATGTTTATCAGGCGCCCAGCGCCAAGAAAGCTATTTATAAAGTCTTAGGTTATAGTTTCTTGGTCAAGACGTGGATCGACATGAATCGAAATTTCTTTGCCGCGTTAAAGCTTGAAAAGTTTGCTATGTTCGTGATCTTGACACTGATCGTCTTGGTCGCGTCGTTTAATATCGTTAGTACCTTGATCGTCACTGTTACCACGAAGATCAAAGATATCGGAACATTGAAAGCTATCGGCGTGCCTCGAGATGCGATCGAGCGCATTTTTGTTTTTAAAGGCTTGTCTATCGGCCTGATGGGAACCTTGTGGGGCTGTGCCAGCGGCATCAGCATAAGCCTAATACTAAAGAAATATCAATTCATTAAGCTTCCGCAAGATATTTATTATTTGGACAAGCTACCTGTTGTTTTGGAGCTTAATGATTTGTTAATGATCGCGGGAGCAGCAATGTTGATCACCTATCTGGCGACGATCTATCCGGCAAAAATGGCTGGAAAACTAGAGCCTGTTGAAGCGTTACGGTACGAATAATGCTAAGAGCTGAAAATATTCATAAAGTTTATATTGAGACTGGCGCGCCTTTAGAGGTTCTTAAGGGTGTAGATCTTTCGATCCAGCCAGGAGAATTCGTAAGCCTGATAGGGCCATCTGGCGCTGGAAAGTCAACACTGTTACATATTTTAGGAGGTTTAGATTTTCCGACCCAAGGAAAGGTTTTTTTCGACAATGAAGAGGTTCACCTCTTAGCTGATCGTAAGCGGGCATCCGTGCGCAATACGAAGATCGGTTTTGTTTTTCAGTTTTATCATTTGCTGCCAGAATTCAACGCGATCGAAAATGTGATGTTGCCAGCTTTTATCCAAGAGGGAATGGCTACCAGGGGGCAGATCGAGAAAAAAGCTTTAGCTCTTTTAGAGCGTGTCGGCATGCGTCATCGCATGCTGCATAAACCAAAGCAGTTATCCGGAGGCGAACAGCAACGGGTAGCCATTGCGCGAGCGTTAATGAACAGTCCCAAGATGATCCTTTGTGATGAGCCGACAGGGAATTTAGATTCGAAATCAGGTGAAAACATCATAGAGCTTTTACTACAATTAAACAAAGATCATCATCAGGCTGTTGTTGTCGTCACGCATGATCTTGCGATCGCAAGGCGCGCGCAGCGCTGTGTCCATATTCAAGACGGAAAAATTACCAACTCACATTAACAAAGGGGTTACATTATGAAGATCTACCTTAATGGAAAGTTTGTGGAGAAAAAAGATGCCAAGGTGTCTGTGTTCGACCATGGGTTTTTGTATGGAGATGGAGTTTTTGAGGGGATCCGTTCCTATAAAAAGAATGTTTTTAGGCTTAAAGAACATATTGATAGGCTTTATGAATCCGCGCATACTCTGATGCTGAATATTCCGCTGACGAAAGCGCAAATGATCGGCGCGATCGTTAAGACGTTAAAGGTCAATGGCTTGTCGGATGCTTATATCCGCGTGATCGTCAGCCGTGGAGAAGGGGATCTGGGGTTGGACCCTCGCAAGTGTCACGGAACTGCTACTGTCATTGTTATTGCCGATAAGATCGTGCTTTATCCGCAAGAGCTTTACCAAAAAGGAATGGCCATTATTACGGTGCCAACGGTGCGTAATTTGAACGAGGCGGTTAATCCGCAGTTGAAATCATTGAATTATTTGAACAATATTCTTGCGAAGATCGAAGCTACCAATTCTGGCTGCATGGAAGCCCTCATGATGGATGCTCAAGGGTTTGTTGCTGAGTGTACGGGGGATAATGTGTTTATTTTTCGTCGCGGAGAGTTGATCACGCCTCCCAATGCGCGGTTGCGAGGGATCACGCGCGATGCGGTGATGGAATTAGCAAGAAAGCAAAAGATCGTAACAAGTGAAAAGCTTATGACGCGCCATGAAATTTTTGTAGCCGATGAATGTTTTCTAACCGGCACAGCCGCAGAGATCATCCCGATCGTTAAGGTTGATGGGCGCGTGATCGGCGCTGGTAAGCCTGGGCCTATCACGTTAAAATTGATCAAAGCCTTTCATGCGGCAACATCCAAAGACGGCGTGAAATATTAATCCAGAGATAACCTTTGTGAGGAGCCTTTTATGATCTGCGATGTCTGTAAAAAGAAAAAAGCAACTGTTCATTTAACGGAAATTGTTGACGGTAAGATGGCGGAGATGCATATCTGCGAGGATTGCGCGAAAGAGCGCAGCGTTCAAATGGAGCAACAGTTCGGATTGGCGGATCTTTTAGCTGGGCTTTCGGACTTCGGCAAGCAGGTGAAGGCTGAGGAAAAAAGCAAGTTGCAGTGCCCCAATTGTTCGCTGGGGTATGAAGATTTTCGTAAGTTCGGACGCTTAGGTTGCAGCGAATGCTACAATGCGTTTCGCGCGCATTTATCATCTTTGTTGAAGAAAATTCACGGGTCTAATCAGCATTTGGGTAAAAAACCTGTCGGCAGGCCAATGCCTGAGCCGGCACCGGTTCTTAAAACAACAACGGTCAAGGTTGCGCCTAAAGACGATGGCCTCCAAGAGCTCAAGACAAAGTTGCAGCAGGCTGTTTTCTCGGAAAATTTTGAACAAGCGGCGATTTTGCGGGATAAAATTCGAATCATGGAAAAGAAGGAAAAGGAAAAACAATAATGAAGATCGATGATCTAATTACACATACAGGGGAATGGTTAAAAGGCGCTGGGCCGCAGTCGCACATCGTCATGTCCTCGCGAGTTCGTTTAGCGCGTAATATTGACAAGATTCCTTTTCCTGCGCGGGCCAATAAAAAAGATCTCGCGGAAGTCGTTAAGATCGCTAAGGCGGCTTTTGAATCATCTGAATATTTTAAAGATGCGATGCTTTTAAAGATTAATGAGCTTGATGCGCTGGATCAGCAATTCTTGATCGAACGGCATTTGATGAGCCATGACCATGCCGCTACGGCTGAAGGACGGGCGATCTTGATTTCCAAGGAAGAGATCCTTTCGATCATGATCAACGAAGAAGATCATCTTAGGCTCCAGGTGATGCAATCTGGATTTGATCTAGGAGAGACCTGGAAGATCATGAACATGATCGATGATATTTTATCTGTCAAGGTCCCTTATGCCTATGACACAAGCTGGGGATATTTGACAGCGTGTCCTACGAATACGGGAACAGGTATTCGCGGGTCGGTGATGTTGCATTTACCGGCGTTAGTGATGACCAAGCAGATCAATAAAGTCCTTGAAGCGATCGCCAAGCTAAGCTTTACCTCGCGAGGGTTTTATGGTGAAGGGACTCAGGCGACGGGTAATTTTTTCCAGATCTCTAATCAGGTGTCCTTAGGCCACAGCGAAGAAGATATTTTGCAGAATATTAACGGTCTGGTACGCCAGATCGTTGAGCAGGAGGAACAGGCACGGCAGGCCTTGCTTGTCCAAAACCGTTCTGTCTTAGAGGACAAGATCAGCCGTTCGTACGGCATTTTAAAGAGCGCGCATATCATTTCTAGCCAAGAAACGGTTGATCTTCTTTCAATGGTACGCCTGGGGATTGATGTCGGTGTGATCAAGCATGTTAGTAAACAAACGGTGAATGAGTTGTTCATTATGATCCAGCCGGCGCATTTGCAAAAGATCGAAGGTAAAAAGCTCGATCCCTTAGAGCGAGATGTTAAACGTGCGAGTCTTATTCGCGATAAATTAAAAGCATAAAAGATCCGTAATAATCAATTGGAGGAGGATGTATGTTTAACCGATTTACAGAGCGGGCCCGTAAGGTTATTGTGTTGGCCAAGGAAGAGGCCAAGCGTTTTAATCACGATTATATCGGCACGGAACATTTATTACTGGGACTTGTGCGCGAAGGGGAAGGCGTGGCAGCAGCTGTTTTGCAAAAGTTGGGACTTGACCTGGAATCGATCCGTATCGAGATCGAAAAAGTTGTTCAGCCTGGGCCGCAGACACAAGTCATGGGAGATATTCCTTTTACGCCGCGCAGTAAAAAAGCGTTAGAGCTTGCCGCGGAAGAAGCCCGTGCTTTGGGGCACAACTATATCGGCACGGAACATTTATTGTTAGGTTTGATCCGCGAAGGGGAAGGCGTGGCGTACCGTGTTTTCTTAAACATGGGTGTTGATCTTGAGCGTGTCCGTAATGAAGTGATGGAGCTTCTAGGCTCCGGCATCCCAGGTTTTGGCGCGCAGGAAGCGACTAAGAAAGGAAAAACGCCGGCGATCGATGCTTATGGCCGCAATCTGAACAAACTCGCTCGCGAAGGGAAGTTGGATCCTGTTATCGGGCGTAAGCCGGAGATCGAGCGTATTGTGCAGATCTTGACCCGACGCACGAAGAATAACCCTGTTCTCATTGGTGAAGCCGGTGTTGGAAAAACCGCTATCGTGGAAGGCTTGGCCCAGCTGGTCGTTAACGGTGAAGTGCCCGAGAATTTGCGAGACAAGAATATCATTGTTTTGGATCTGGCCATGATGATCGCGGGGACGAAATATCGCGGTCAATTTGAAGAACGTATTAAGGCTGTTATGGATGAGATCAAGCGTTCAAAGAAGATCGTTCTGTTCATTGATGAAATTCATACACTCGTTGGAGCTGGAGCCGCTGAAGGCGCTATTGACGCGGCAAACATCCTTAAGCCAGCCCTTGCTCGTGGCGAGATCCAATGCATCGGGGCAACAACGATCGATGAGTATCGCAAGAACATTGAAAAAGATGCCGCGCTTGAGCGTCGCTTTCAGACGATCATGGTCGAACCTCCGTCGGTAGACGAGACGATCCAGATCTTGCAAGGCTTGCGGGATAAATATGAAGCGCATCATCGGGTGAAGTATTCTGACGAAGCCCTGGAAGCTTCGGCAAAGTTAACAGACCGCTATGTCACAGGTCGATTCTTACCCGACAAGGCTGTTGACATCCTAGATGAGGCAGGCGCAAGAGCAAGCCTGAGCGTGATGGTCGTTCCTCCGGAGATCAAGAAAATGGAAGAAACGATCGAAGAGCTGCGCGAAGAAAAAGAAACACATATTAAGAGCCAAGATTTTGAAAAAGCAGCTCAGATGCGCGATAAAGAGCGTGAAGCTCGCGAGCAGCTGGAAGCAAGGCGCCGTGAGTGGCTGCAAAAGCGTGATTCTGTCATTCCAACGATCACCGAAGAAGATATCGCGCGCGTTATTTCTCAGTGGACGAAGATCCCTTTGATCCGTTTGGAGCAAAAAGAAAGCGAAAAGCTTCTGAAGCTTGAAGCGAACCTGTCTCAGTCTGTCATCGGTCAGGCTGAAGCGATCAGCGCGATCGCTCGCGCGGTTCGACGGTCGCGTGCCGGGATCAAAAATCCTTTGCGCCCTATTGGATCGTTCATGTTCTTAGGCCCGACGGGTGTCGGAAAAACTTTGTTGGCCCGTGTTTTGTCCGAGTTTATGTTTGGCGATGAGAATGCCATTATCCAAATTGATATGTCAGAGTACATGGATAAGTTTAATGTTTCGCGTTTAGTCGGCGCGCCACCGGGATATGTGGGGTATGAAGAAGGTGGTCAGTTAACAGAAAAAGTGAGACGACGCCCCTATGCGGTTGTTCTGTTGGATGAGATCGAAAAAGCGCATCAAGATGTCTTTAATCTTCTTTTGCAGGTCTTAGAAGATGGGCGTTTGACGGATAGCTTAGGTCGTCGCGTGGATTTTCGCAACACCATTGTGATCATGACATCGAACGTCGGCGCGGAAATTTTACGTCAAAAAGGTTCTCTCGGCTTTGCTTCCCAGGATAAAGAAGTGACGTATCAGGATATGAAGCAGCGCCTATTAGATGAAATTAAGAAAACATTCAAGCCGGAATTCTTAAATCGATTGGATGATATTATCGTTTTTCAATCGCTTACGAAAGAAGATCTGCAGCATATCGTTAATCTGGAAATTCATGAGGTAACAGATCGTTTGAAGGATAAGAATATCACCATCAATCTTTCGCCGGAAGCATTAGAGTTTTTCATCGAGAAAGGTTTTGATCCTACCTTTGGTGCTAGGCCTTTAAAAAGAACGATTCAGCGTTTTTTGGAGGATCCCCTAGCCGAAGATATTATTGCGGGCCGATTTACGGAAGGAAGCACTATTATGGTGAAGTGGGATAAAAATAAGGATGTTTTGTTTTTCGAATAATTTATGACCCTTAGGTGTTTGTTTCTTACGGCGGCCTTTGGATGTGTAACGGTTTCCGCAGCTTTAGCCCAGCCTGTATGTACGTTTGAAGGAACATGGGACATGCTGCAGAAAAAGGTGCAAGCGGATCTTCATTTTTCTGATGGGGGACGGGTTAATTTTTCAAGCAACCTGCAAGATGGTCGATCCATCGCATTTCATATCGCCACAAAGAGGCTAAAAGTTCTGTTATTTGATATAACGGCAGAAGCGGAAGGGGTCGTGAGGGTTATAGAGGCTCAGGGCGCGGCACCTTTTGTGGAAATTGCGTTAACGCGCGAGGGTCGCGACCCAAATGTGATGGCAAACCGTTATTTCCAGGGTAAGCTTGACATGGTTGGGGATAAGATATTTTTGCGACAGTTGCAGGGCTCGGGTGTTACTTGCCAGGGACAGATCTCGTTCTTGCCACCTTATGATATTGACTTGACATTGACCTTCAAAGAGATGCTTTTGAGTGATCTGTTTGCATGGCTTAATCAACCTCAAGAACATGTTTCGGGGGATATCAGCGGAGCGGTTCGCATTACAGGATTCAAAGAGAAGCCTTTTGTTAAAGGGCGGCTTTTTTCTTCAGGCCACATAGGTGACTTTCGTTATGATGAGATTGCCGCGGGTATTGAAGGGGTTTATCCGATCGTTCGCATGGTAGATTCTAGCGTTACGGAGACAAGCGGTGTGAGCTTCTTTTTGGAGGGTCAGATCGATCTTTCCAAGGATTTTAAAGATTTTGCGCAGCAATTGACCAAGATGAAAATGTTGCCCCTGATCCGGCAGACGGATGTTGACCGCGAATGGACGATCCGTCGAGGTGCGGGTGGTCAAGAGGCAGGCGAAACAGAATTTAAATACCGTCTCAGGCGGGAAAGGGAACATTCCGGCGCTGAAGAAGCAGGGATGTTGACCGTCGAGCGTAGTATTAAGTTTTGATTCTTTCAAAGGAAACCCCACGGTCGCTAACGCTCCCTGGGGTAAATTCGCACAGTGATTTGTGATCACTGTGTTCCATAAATCACGTGCTCATTTATGAAAGCAAAAACATTATTTGTCTGCCAAGAGTGCGGAACTCAGTCCGCGGGTTGGCTAGGCCGTTGTCCGGGATGCCAGAGCTGGAATACGCTGGTCGAGGAGACGTTACAGCCATCCGAGGGCCTGACGCGGCCTGTCCTTGTCTCTAAGGACGAACCGGTGTTGCTTCATGATGTTCTTAGTGATGAAGAAAAACGATTGCGGACCGGCAATGAAGAGCTTGATCGCGTCCTGGGGGGTGGCATCGTTCCGGCTTCTGTTGTTCTGCTTGGCGGTGATCCGGGTATCGGCAAGTCGACCTTAGCGCTGCAGGCAGGATGCCTGCTGACCCACAAAGGTCATACGGTTTTTTATGTGAGCGGCGAGGAATCCGTAAAACAGGCGAAGATGCGTGCAGATCGTCTGGTAGAAAAGAATAGCAGTAAGCTGTATATCGTTAATCAAATTGATCTGGATACGATCTTTCAGCAGATGGAAAAACTGAACCCGGATGTTGTCATCATTGACTCGATCCAGGTGATCTACCAGAAAGATATTTCTTCTTCGCCAGGCAGTGTAAGCCAAGTGCGTGAATGCGCGTCTTTGTTGACGCAGTTTGCCAAATCTAAAGGTATCGCTGTCATTATTATTGGTCATGTGACCAAGGAAGGGATGCTGGCGGGTCCGCGCGTTCTGGAACATTTGGTCGATACGGTCTTATACTTTGAGGGCGAGCGGTACTCGATGTACCGGGTCTTGCGCGCGACGAAGAATCGTTTTGGATCCACCAATGAGATCGGCGTCTTTGAAATGACTTCCGCAGGCCTTAAGGAAGTGAAAAATCCTTCGGAGATATTCTTATCGGAGCGGCCGACCAATGCGGCAGGCTCTGTCGTGGTGCCTATCATGGAAGGAACACGCCCTTTCTTGGTTGAGATCCAGGGGCTTGTGAGCCGAGCGAGTTTTGGCATGACACGGCAGAAAGCGCAAGGGTTTGATGCGAACCGTCTTTCCCTTTTGGCTGCTGTTCTCGAAAAAAAGATCGGGTTGTCCTTACAGGATAAAGATATTTTTTTGAATGTTGTTGGAGGCGTGAAGGTGATCGATCCGGCGGCGGATTTAGCTGTGACGCTAGCGATCGCCACAGCCCTTCTGGATAAAAAGATCTCATCGGATGTTGTTGTCTTGGGCGAGGTCGGCTTGTCCTCAGAAGTGCGCAGCGTCAGCCACATGATGATCCGTATCAATGAAGCGCAAAAATTAGGATTTAAGCGTTGCATTTTGCCGAAGAACAATCTGAAATCTAAGGAATTGAAAAAGGAAAAGATCGAGTGCTTTGGCGTTGATACGGTTAAGCAAGCTTTAGATATTTTATAAAAAAATGACAAAGGAGAGGCTATGACGTTATTTATTATTCGTATTTTCTTTTTGGTCGTTAGCATGACGGTCGGGTATCAAATTGGCGATATTTCAGGATTTGGGGTTGTGGGGTTGGCAGGTGGTGGTGTTTTTGGGATTTTGTTGATATTTCTTGAGACAAAAATGTACCGCGTTTCCTTGCGCGGCCTTTCGAGTATGGTTTTTGGGCTGCTGTTGGGTATGGTTATTGCTAAGTTGATCACAGACATCCTGGCTTTATTGCCCCTGGGTGAGTATCTGATATCGCTGTTTCGCGTTGTTCTCATGATCGTTTTCTGCTACCTTGGGGTCACAATGGCCTTGCGCGGTAAAGATGATTTTAATTTGATCATTCCTTATGTGCGGTTTCGAAAGGAAAACTTTTTTGAAAATGTCGTTATCTTGGACACGAGCGCTATTGTGGATGGGCGTATCACGGATATTTGCAAGACAGATTTCTTCCAGGCCAGGCTAGTCGTTCCGCGTTTTGTCCTTAAGGAGCTTCAGACGCTGGCCGATTCCAAGGATTCCTTAAAACGTGAGCGTGGTCGACGCGGGATGGAAATCTTGCGCAATATGCAGAAAGACACCGCGATCGACATCAAGGTGCATGAAGATGATTTTCCTGATATTCAGGATGTCGATGATAAATTGCTGCATTTGGCAAAGCGTATTGAGGCCAAGATCTGCACTACAGATTTTAATCTCAACCGTAATGCCGGTATTCAGGGCATCAAGATCTTGAATATCAACGAGCTTGTTAACGCTGTCAAACCTGTGGTGTTCCCCGGAGATCGTATTACGGTGAAGCTTGTCAAAGAGGGCACGGAACATCAGCAGGCGGTCGGTTATTTGGATGATGGAACAATGATCGTTGTCGCCGATTCGCGGCACTTGATCGGACATGACGTCTCTGTTGAGATCACATCAGCTATTCAGACGCAGGCAGGGCGTATGATCTTTGGAAAAGTTCGTTCATGAAGATCCAAGCTATCGTTGCGGCGGCTGGAGCCGGTACGCGATTAAAAAGTAAGATCGCAAAACCATTGCTGGCGATCGCGGGTAAGCCACTCTTGTTCTACAGCTTAAAAGTGTTGGCTCAGTCCTCGCTGATCGATAGCGTGATCGTGGTTGTTCCGGCTTTTAAAATAAAGAATTTTGAACGTGTGATCCAGCGGTTCGGTTTGAAGAAAAAGATAATGTGTGTGGCAGGAGGCGCGCGACGTTGCGACTCTATCAAGAATGGATTGGCACGCCTAGATAAAGACACAACGCTTGTTGTCATTCAAGATGGGGCGAGGCCATTCTTGACAAGAGATCTTTTGGACCGCTGCATCCGCGCAGGACAGAAAGATAAATCTATCGTGGCCGCAGTGCCCGTGAAGCCAACGATCAAGCGTGTGAGCCCCAAGACACGCACTGTCTGGGCTACCTTACATCGGGAAGACCTCTGGGAGGTTCAGACACCTCAAGTGTTTGATAAAAAGATCATTACGCTGGCATATGCGAAACTTGCGGCGCAGACGCCCACTGACGATGCACAGCTTGTGGAGCAGGCAGGCTTTAAAGTGAAGGTTGTTGAAGCAAGTTATGATAATATTAAGATCACGACGCCTGAAGATGTACGTTTGGCAGAATATTTATTAGCGAGGAGAAGATAATGCAGCGTATCGGCATAGGCTATGACCTTCATCGTCTTGTTGATGGACGCAAGCTTGTTTTGGGGGGTTTAGACATTCCTTCTAAAAAAGGACTTTTGGGTCATTCGGACGCAGATGTTTTGACGCACGCGATCTGCGATGCACTTTTAGGGGCGATAGGGCTTGGGGATATTGGAGAGCATTTTCCAGATACCGATCCTCAATTCAAGGACATTAGCAGCTTAGTATTGCTTAAGAAAGTTTATGAATTTGTTTGCCAGCGAGGATACAAGATCGTTAATATCGACACGGTGATCATTGCGGAAAAGCCAAATTTAAAGCCTTTTAAATCAAAGATCCGTTCATGCTTGGCGCAAGCTTTGGCGCTTAACGAAGAAGTGCTGAGCATTAAAGCGAAGACCCAAGAAGGATTAGGTTTTGGGCCTAACGGCGAAGAAGCGATCGCTGTGTATGCCGTTGCATTGTTATCAACATAGGTGAGCGTACAATAATTTAAGGAGAGGGCCATGATTCTATTTCTTTTGAATTTTATTCTGATCGTCTTGCTCTGGTATTTTTTCGTCTCGGCAATGTTTGGCGAAGAGATCAAAGCTGCGCGCGAAAAAGACCCCGCCGCCAAAGAAAATTTTCAGATCATTTTCTTATACGCCGGATTGCACGCGATCATTGCCTATCGGTTTTCGCATTTCTTATGGCGCCATGGGATACCATTCTTTCCGCGTCTTGTTTCGCAATTTGCCCGTTTCTTTACCGGGATCGAAATTCACCCTGGTGCACAGATCAGCCGAGGCCTTTTTATTGATCACGGTATGGGCGTTGTCGTCGGGGAAACAGCAGTTATAGGCAAGAACGTTACCTTGTTCCAAGGCGTAACGCTCGGAGGAACCGGCAAAGAGATCGGCAAACGGCATCCTACGTTAGGGGACAATATCGTTGTCGGCGCAGGCGCCAAGGTTTTAGGCAATATTGTCATTGGCAGTAATTCGTATATTGGGGCCAATGCGGTCGTGATCAAGGATGTTCCGCCGAACACAACGGTTGTGGGTGTTCCGGGGCATGTCACCAAGCAGGACGGCAAGCGTATTGACCGCATGATGGACCATGGACACGTGCTGGACCCTGTTGTTCAGGAATTGGAAGAGCTTAAAAAACGTATTGCAGATTTAGAAGAAAAGAAAAAGTAATCCATGGCGATCCATATTCACAACTCTCTTCAAGATAAAAAAGAGGTTTTAGTACCTATTCAGGGTCAGCGGCTGAACATGTATTCGTGCGGGGTCACGGTTTACGACAGATGCCACATCGGTCACGCCCGCAGCCTTTACATTTTTGATGTTATTCGTCGCTACTTGATGTTTCGCGGATATGATGTTTTTTTTATCAGAAATATTACGGATATTGATGACAAGATCATCAACCGTGCTCAGGAGCTAAAGCAAGATTGGAAGATCGTCGTTGATGAAAACATTAAGGCGTATAGAGCGGATTTGAACGCTTTAGGTATTCTCGAGGCGGATGCTGAACCTCGCGCGACGGAAAACATTCCGGAAATGATCGCTCATATTCAAGGGCTTATGGCTAAAGGGTATGCCTATCCGTGCGAGGGAGATGTTTATTTTAGCGTTCGACAGTTTAAGGATTATGGTAAGCTTTCCGGCCAAAGTATTGAAAAGATGCAAGAGGCTGTTCGCATTGAGAAAGATGTGAAGAAAAAAGATCCTCTTGATTTTGCCTTATGGAAGAAGTCCAAAGAAGGCGAACCATTTTGGGAGAGTCCTTGGGGGAAAGGGCGTCCGGGTTGGCATATCGAGTGTTCTGCTATGAGTATGAAATATGCTAAGACGCAAACGCTTGATATCCATGCAGGAGGCCGCGATCTTATCTTCCCGCATCATGAAAACGAAGTGGCGCAAAGCGAGGCCTTAACAGGAAAGCCTTTTGCGAAATATTGGATCCATCATGGACTTTTGACGATCAACAGCCAGAAGATGGCCAAGTCTCTGAAGAATTTTATTACCGTTGATGATGCCTTGGCTAAATATGGCGCGCAGACGCTCAAGCTTTTCTTTTTATCGTCGCATTATGCCAGCCCTTTGGATTTCACCGAAGAAAAAATGTCTGATATGCACAAGAATCTTGAGCGTTTTCTGATTTTCTTGGGGGAAGCTCAAGATGCACAAAAGCTAGGTAGCGCGCCTCCAGTCCGCTTGCCGGAAATTCTTGAGCAGCATCGTCGAGAATTTATGGATGCGATGGATGATGACTTTAATACGCCGCGCGCGTTAGCGGCCTTGTTTGAGCTGATCAGTGAAGCCTACAAAACCAAAGGACATAAAGATCACGCAAGTATTATGGCGCAAGCGAAAGAAACCGTGCAAAGCATGCTTGGAAATATTCTCGGGATCGTCCTTCCTTGCGGTGCGGCAGCCCTTACAGGAGAGGAAGAAGCCTTGCTTAAAGGGCGCGAACAAGCTCGCAAGAATAAAGATTTTAAGCGCTCTGATGAACTACGGGATATCTTAAAAACTAGAGGTATTATTGTTGAAGATGGGAAAGAAGGGCAAAAATGGCGAAGAAGTTGAAAGGTTTTTTGATCACTTTTGAAGGCTCGGAAGGTTGCGGCAAGAGTACGCAGGCAAAATTGTTATGTGATTTCTTGCAGCGTCAGAAAAAAGATGTGCTGCATATCCGCGAGCCGGGAGGTATTAAGATCAGCGAAAAGATCCGCGACATCTTACTCGACGATAGAAATAAAGAAATGGCACAGTCTTGTGAGGTCTTGCTTTATATGGCCGCTCGCGCACAGCTTGTTTATGAAAAAATGATCCCCGCATTGCGCCAAGGAACCATTATTGTGTGCGATCGCTTCCTTGACTCGACCGTTGCCTATCAAGGATACGGGTGCGGTGTCGACATCCGATTTATTCAGCAGATCGGCCATTACGTGACCCAAGGCATTGCGCCAGATATGACTTTCTTGCTTGATCTGCCGACGCATAAAGGATTATCGCGTATCCAAAAACCCAAGGACCGTATCGAACAGCGTTCGTTACCGTATCATAACCGTGTCCGTCAAGGATATCTCACGATCGCGCGCAGGGATCCCAAGCGCGTTAAAGTGATCGCAGCACATCAAACGCGTGAGGCTATTCAAAAGATTATTGAAG
>Ga0172375_10000991_pt1 | contig 45939 bp, 25 predicted proteins | sample LakKiv1m_FD_114537 | JGI IMG/M metagenome (GOLD analysis project Ga0172375, IMG submission 114537) | Freshwater microbial communities from Kabuno Bay, South-Kivu, Congo - kab_092012_11.1m | ecosystem: Environmental > Aquatic > Freshwater > Lake | place: Democratic Republic of the Congo... | reverse complement strand
GTAGCGTCGAAGCTGATCGAGGAATGCAGGGGAGCACCGGCGCCCTGCTCCATTTCGTAGCGGCGCAGCGCCCAGGCGAGGTAATTCGTCAGCCCGCGATGGGGAATCAGCGTGCCCTTGGGCCGGCCGGTCGAACCGGAGGTGTAGATGAGATAGGCGAGGCTGTCCGCCGTGGCGGCGCACGGCGGCGCACTGGCCGGGAGGTCGGCGTAGGCAGCGCGCTCGCCGTCGAGCGCGAGGCTGCGCACACCCTCGGCGGCCACTTGCGCGACGAGCGCCGTCTGCGTCAGCACGACCTTGACGCCGGCGTCGTCGAGCATGAAGCGCAGGCGCTGCGGCGGGTAGGAGGGATCGAGCGGCAGGTAGGCGCCGCCGGCCTTCCACACGGCGAGCAGCGCGACGGAGAGTTCGGGCGTGCGGCCGGCGCAGACGCCGACCACCGTCTCCGGCCCGACGCCCTGCGCCTGCAGCCAGTGGGCAAGGCGGTTGGCGGCGGCATCGAGTTCGGCGTAGCTCAGCGTCGCCGCATCGGAAGTGATGGCGATGGCCGCGGGCGTGCGCGCCGCCTGCGCCGCGAAGAGTTCGTGCGCGCAGCGGTCCTTCGGATAATCGGCGGCCGTGGCGTTCCAATCGAGCAGCCATGCCTGCTGCGCGGCGGCGGCGAGCATGGGCAAGCGGAACACCGAGGTCTCCGGCGCGGCGGCGATGCCGGCGAGCAGCGCGAGGAAACTGTCGACGTGGCGCGCCATGCTCGCCGCGTCGAAGCGGTCGAGGTCGTAGTCGCATTCCAGCACCAGCCGCTCGCCGAGTTCGGTGAGGTTGAGCGTCAGGTCGAAGGCGGTGTGGCGCACCGGCTGCGACAGCCATTCCACCTCCAGCCCGGCCATCGGCGGCGCGATGCCGGGACGGTCGAGGTTGAAGACGGTGGACACGAGGTTGGCGCGCCGTCCGCGCAGCTGCGGCTGGTCGAGCAGTTCGGCGAAGGGGTAGTCCTGGTGCTGGTAGGCGGCCAGCAGCGTGTCGCGCATGCGGCGCAGGTAGGCCGTGAAGGGCTGCTCGCCGGCGAGGCGGCTGCGGATCGGCAGCAGGTGGGTGCAGTAGGCGACGAGGTGCTCGCCGCCCTTGAGCCCGCGCCCGGCGACCGGCATGCCGACGATGAGGTCGTCCTGCTGGCAGAGGCGGTGCAGCCAGAGCGCGTAGGCGGCGAACAGGGTCATGAAGTGGGTGCAGCCCTGCGCGCGGGAGAGCGCGCGAAGCTGTGAAAAAAGCTCGACCGGCACTTCGGCGCGGTGGCGCCCGCCGCGGAAGCTGCGGAGCGGCGACGCCGGGCGGTCGGCCGGGAGTTCGAGCACCGGCAGTTCGCCCGCCAGCTGGTCGAGCCAGTAGTCGCGCTGCGCCGGGAAGTGCTGCGCCGCGCGCCAGGCGGCGTAGTCGCACGCCTGCAGGCTCGCCGGCAGCTCGTGCGGCGTGCCCCGCAGGGCGGCGCTGTAGAGTGCGGCGATCTCCTGCACCATCTGGTTCATCGACAGACCGTCGACGACGAGGTGGTGCGCCTTGAGCAGGAGGCGGTAATCCTGCGCACCGAGTTTGAACAGATGGGCTTCGAAAAGCGGGCCGCGCGCGAGGTCGAAGGCGCGGTCGGCGTGCTGCGCCAGGGCGGCCAGCAGCGCGTCTTCCGTGGCGAGCTCGGTGAGCGAGAGTTCGCCCGCGCCGGGCAAGGCGGACAAGGGCAGCGCCTGCTGTTGCTCTCCGACAATGACGCTGCGCAGGGCGTCGTGGCGTTCCATCAACTGGCGCACGGCGCTCTTGAGCGCGGCGACTTCGAGGTCGCCGCTCAGCTTGAGCAGCGGGCTGACGTGGTAGGCAAGCGAGCCCTGCGGATTGATCTGCGCCAGCACGGCAAGCTGCTTCTGCGCGGCGATCAGGGGCACGGGAGCGGCCTGCGCCGTCGCGGCCTTCTCCGGCAGGAAGCCGCCGCTGCGCAAGGCGGCGACGCTGGCCTTGACCGCGGCGACGATGGCGTCGACGTCGGCGTCGGTGTGCGCGGTGGAGAGGAAGTAGTTGCGCCACTCCCAGATGAAGATGCCCTGCTCCATCAGGTGGTAGAAGAGCAGTTCGAAGTTGGCGCTAAAGGCGAAGCGGAACAGCGAGCCGAAGTGCACGACCTTGATCGGCACCTCTTCGCGTTCGAAGTAGTCGTTGAGCTCGGCCGCCAGGCGGTGGGTGCGGCGGTTCAGCGTTTCCTGCAGTTGCGGGCCGGCGGCCTTGAGGTGGCGCAGGGTGGCGAGCAGCGCGATCATCGCCGTCGGGTGCTGGCAGAAGGTGCCGCCGAAGATGGTGCGGTCGACCTTGGGATAGCTGTCGTCGCCGTACTGCCACATCCCGCCGTCGATGGCGTCCATGATGCGCGCCGTGCCGGCGACGACGCCGATGGGCATGCCGCCGGCGAGGACCTTGCCGTAGGTGGCGAGATCGGCCTTGACGCCGAACCAGGCCTGGGCGCCGCCCTGGTAGATGCGGAAGCCGGTGATCATCTCGTCGAAGACCAGCAGCGCGCCAGACTCGGTCGTGATGCGCCGCAGCTCGTGGAGGAAGGCGCGCGGCTGCAGGTCGGGGCGGCGACTCTGTACCGGTTCGACGACAACGGCGGCGAGCTCGTGGGCATGGGCGCGGATATAGTCGAGCGCCTCGTCCGAGCCGTAGTCGAGCAGCAGCAGGTCGTCGACCGAGCCCTGGGTGATGCCCGGCGCGACGGGCACCGAGGACAGCCGGCCGTCCTGCCGGACGGCGCGGCCCATGACGTTGTCGGCATGGCCGTGATAGGCGTTCTCGAACATGACGATCTTGTTGCGCTTCGTCGCAGCGCGCGCCAGGCGCAGCGCCGCCATCACCGCCTCGGTACCGGTGTTGGTGAAGGTGACGCGCTCCATGCCGGTCATCTCGCAAATTAGTTCGGCGGCTTCGCCGACCTGCGGCGGACGCGGGCCGAGCAGCAGGAGGTCGTTCTCCGGATCGGCCAGCGCGGCGTCGATGAAGTCGGGATGGTGGCCGAACAGGGTGACGCCCTGCCCCATCGTGATGTCGATGTATTCGTTGCCGTCCACGTCCCAGATGCGCGCGCCCCTGGCCTTGCGGCCGGTGATCGGGTAGAGCATCTCCTTGGTGGTGAAGCGGAAGCCGACGGCGGCGCGGCTGTCGGCCAGCACCGGACGGTAGCGCGCGGCGAGTTCCTTCGACTGGCGCGTGCGCGCGGTGAAACGCTGGATCAGCGCTTCGAGGTGGCGGCTCTGCTGTTCGGTCAGGCCGCGCGCACGGATCTCCAGCGGCGAGAGCAGCTTGTGCATGACGGCGGCGGAGGACGGCTTGTCAGCCGCTGCAACGGGCGCGGCAGGTGAGACGGCGGCCGGTGTAACAGACACGGCCGGCACGGTGGAGCCTGCCGAAGCGACGGGAGCCCCCCCCAGCGCGGCGAGTTGCTGGGCAATGACCTGCTGCATCAGCTGCGCCGCGCTTTCGAGCTGGCGCGCGAACAGGGCTTCGAGCTCGTTGCCCGCGGGTAACGCCGGCATGGCGGGAATGGCAAAAGTCGACGCCGGCGACACGCTATCCGCGGCGACGACATTGCCCGTCTGGTTGCGCTCGATGTAGTCCGCCAGCGCCTCGGCGTGGGTCAGTTCCTGGAAGAACTGCGGGATGGCGATGGTGATGCCGAAGCGCGCCTCGACGGCGCGCTGCACTTCCATCAGCACCAGCGAGTTGGCGCCCATTTCGAGAAAGGGCACCTGCAGGTCGGCGGCGGTCGGCGCGGACGGCAGCGCGCGCACGAGGAAACTGAGCAGGAACGCATCGATGTCGGCGCGGCTGGCCTTGGTCATGGGGTACTCCAAAGATGTTCGGCGTCGGTGCGCAGGCGCGCGACCAGGCCGCTGTGGCAACCGGCGTCGGTCTCGAAGGGCGCAAGGTAGAGGTGGCCGCCGTGCAGCACGCCGCCGATGAAGCCGCGCGCCAGGGGATGGTCGTGGCCGAGGTCGTGCAGCGACCAGGCCGCCGGGTCGGCGAAATCCATGTCGCAGCGGCAGCGCGTGAGCTGGCCGTGGTACTGGCCGACGCCACGGCAATGCGGGATCAGGTAGAGGTGGTCGGCATCGGCGACGGCGCCGAAGAAGCCGCGGCTGCGGGGATCGAGCGTCGCGCAGTCGAACAGCGTCCAGGCCGAGCGGTCGTCGAGCGCGGCGCGGGTGTCGAAGCGCAACGCGCGGCCGTGGCGGTCGGTACCATCGAAATAGGGCGCGAGGTAGAGCAGGCCGTCGCGCGCACAGCCGCCGACGTAGCCCTGGCAGCCGGGGTCGAGCACCGTCAGGTCGAAGCTTTCCCAGGCGGCGGGAGCGGCGAAATCCTTGCGCGTGTCGTGGCGCAGCAGGCGGCCGTTGTAGCTTTTGCCTTCGCGCAGGTAGGGCACGAAATGGACGTAGCCGGCGTCGTCCCGGATCGCCGAGTGGAAGCCGCGACAATCGGGATGGATTTGCGTGGCGTCGAAGCACTGCCAGCTCGCCGGAGCGGCGAATTCGTTCTGTGTATCGAAGCGCGCGATCAGGCCGTTGGTCGTGACGTGGTCGAGCTGGTAGGGCGCGAAATAGACATGGCGGCCATCAAAGCAACCGGAGACGAAGCCGCGCGCGTCCGGCTGCAGCGTTTGCAGGTCGAAAACCTGCCAGCTCGCCGGGTCGTGGAATCCGCCCTGCGTGTCGTGGCGCACGACGCGGCCGTGGTGCCGGCCGTTGCAGAAGGGCACGAGGTAGAGATGGCGACCGTCGCTCAGCACATCGACGAAGCCGCGCGCCGCCGGGTCGAGCGCGGCGCAGTCGAACACCGACCAGGCGGCGGGATCGCTGAAGTCGCCCGCCGTGTCGTGGCGTAGCACGCGGCCGTGGAAGTCGCCGTTGTTGAGCGGCGCGAAGTAGAGATGACGGTCGACGGCGGTGACGCCGGAAAAGCCGCGGCAGCCTGCGTCGATGCGCGTCGCGTCGAAGAACACAATATCTGCGGCTGCCGCCGTCATGCCCTACTCCCCGATCTCGATCCGCATGTAGGCGGGAAAGGCATGCACGGTGGACAGGTCGTTCTCGAAGATCACCAGCCCGTCATCGCGCTTTTCCAGCTCGCGGAAGTGGTTGAACTTGTAGGTCATGTACATCATGCGGTTGCGCTCGTTGGGCAGCATCTCGGCGAGCAGGCGCACGCCGTGGCGGCGCGCCTCGTTGCGCAGGTGGTTGATCAGCACGGTGCCGACGCCGCGCGCCATGACGCGGCAGGACATCAGCAGCAGCTTGACCATCCATACGCCGTCGCGGCATTCGATCAGCACCAGGCCGATCTTGCCGTAGGGGCCGTGCTTGTCGTCGAGGCCGGCGATCAGCAGGCGGTGGTCGGGCGAGCCGCGGAAGAAGTCCAGCTCGTCATAGCTGTAGGTGTAGCCCGTGGTGTTGAGCTGGTTGGTGCGCAGCGTCAGCTCCTCGGCGCGCTTGAGATCCTCCTCCTGCGCCGGCGCGATGCGCAGGCGCATTTCGAGCGAGGCGAGGAAGGCCTCCTGCGGGCCGTCGAAGTGTTCCTCGACCTGCTTGCGGGCGATGTCGGCCTGGTACATCGCGCGGCGGCGGCGCGAATCCTCGGTGACGAAGCGCGGGTTGAACTCGGGACGCGCCAGCATCGCTTCGATCTCGGCGGCATCGATGCACAGCACGGCCGGCTGGGCGAAGGCGACTTCCTCGCGCTCGAAGGCCTGGTCGTCGATGAAGGCGAAGCTGTCGATGCCGATGTTGAGGTCCTTGGCGATGCGCTCCAGCGATCCCGACTTGGCGCCCCAGCCGATCTGCGGATAGAGGAAGTAGTCGGCGAGGCCGTAGGCTTCGAGTTGTGCCCAGGCCGCCGCGTGGTCGTTCTTCGAGGCGACCGATTGCAGGATGCCGCGTTCGTCGAGCGCGCGCATGGCGTCGACGACTCGGGGGCGCAGGCCGGTCACGCCGCCTTCGAGCAGCGTGCCCTGCCAGACCGTGTTGTCGAGGTCCCAGACCACGCACTTGACGCTGCGCTGCTTCTTCTCGGCGCGCAGCGCTTCGGCCTGGCTAACGGCGGCCGTGCTCATGCCCCCTCCCCGCGCGTCGCCTGCTTGTTGAAGCGGAAGGCGTGGTAGCCGTGCTTGGCGATGATGATCTGCTGCATCTGGTTGCTGCCCTCGATGATCTCCATGATCTTGGCGTCGCGCAGGTAGCGCTGCACCGGATAGCGGTCGGAACAGCCGTTGGCGCCGTGGATCTGCACCGCGTCGCTGGCCGCTTTCACGGCGACGCGCGAGGTGAAGTACTTGGCGATGGAGGTTTCCATGATCAGCGCCGGGTCGCCCGCCTGCTTGAGCGCCGCCGCCTGGCGGCACAACGCGCGCGCGGCGCCGACCTGGGTGATCATGTCGGCGACCAGTTCCTGGATCAGCTGGTGGTTCTTCAGCGGCGCGCCGAACTGCTTGCGCTCGCTGGTGTAGGCAAGGCTGGCTTCCAGCGCGCCGCGCGCCAGCCCGAGGCAGCCCCAGGCGACGCAGAAGCGGCCATGGTCGAGCGCCGCGCCGGCGACATGCGAGAAGCCGAAGCCGACGCGCCCAACCAGGTGGTCGCCGGGCACGCGGCAGCCGTCGAGGAAAACATCCGCCAGCATCGCGGCGCGGAAGCCGAGCATGCCGGTGATAGGCTCGGTGGAAAAACCTTCGGTACCGCGCTCGACTAGGAAGGCGGCGGCCTTGCCCTCCACCTTGGCGATCACCAGCAGCAGGTTGGCCGCCTGGCCGAAGGAGATCCAGCGCTTGCGACCGTCGATCCGCCAATTTTCACCCTCGGCCGTGGCCGTGCTCTCGATGCTCGCGGCGTCGCTGCCGACGTTCGGCTCGGTCAGCGCGAAGGCGCCGATGCGCTCGCCCGTGGCCAGCAGCGGCAGCCAGCGCTGGCGTTGCGCGTCGGTGCCCCATTTGATCAGCGCCTGGCAGACCATGCCATGCACCGTCAGCAAGGAGAGCAGCGAGGCGCTGCCGCGTCCGACTTCCTCGCAGAGCAGCCCCCATGTCAGCGCATCCATGCCGCCGCCGCCGTACTGCGCCGGCACGATGCCGCCGAGATAGCCCATCTTGGCCATGCGCTCGATCAGCTCGGGCGGCGTGGCCTGCTGGCGGTCGTGCTCGTCCGCCACCGGCATGACGTATTCATCGACGAAGGCGCGAAAGCCGTCGCGCGCCTGGCGTTGCGCTTCGCTCAGGAACTGGTCCATGGCGGCCTCCTCAGGCGGCGGCGGTGGCGAAGCCGAGCTTCCGGCCGACAAAATCGCAGATCGCGGCGATCGAGCGGAAGTTCTGGTAATCGAGGTCCTCGTTGGCAACGGCGATGCCGAAGTCCTTCTCGACGAACAGCACCAGTTGCATGGCGAACAGCGAATTGACCATGCCCGAGGCGAACAGGTCGAGCTCGGGATCGACCTCGGCATTGCTCAGGTATTCGCTGACGAACTGGCCGACCTTGGCCTTTGCGCTTGCTGCATCCATCGCACTCTCCCTTGTTAGCGATATTTGTAGAAACCCTGGCCGCTCTTGCGGCCCAGCAGGCCAGCGTCCACCATCTTCTTCAACAGCGGGCAGGGCCGGAATTTGCTGTCATTGTAGCTTTCGTGCAATACCTCAATGGAATAAAGAATGGTATCCAGGCCGATCATGTCGGCGGTCTCCAGCGGCCCCATCTTGTGGCCGAAACACTTCTTGAAGATGTCATCCACCTGCTGCGCCGTGGCCACCTGGTCCTGCACGGTGAACACCGCTTCATTCACCGTCAGCATGAGGATGCGGTTGGAGACGAAGCCCGGCATGTCGTTGACCAGGATGCCCTCCTTGCCCATCTGCGCCAGCAGCGCATTGGTGACGGCGATGGTCTCCTCCGAGGTATGGAAACCGCGGATCACCTCCACCGTCGGTTTCATCGGCACCGGGTTCATGAAGTGGATGCCGATCACCTTGGCCGGCCGCTGCGTCAGCGCGCCGACGCGGGTGATGGAGAAGCAGGAGGTGTCGACCGCATACACCGTCTCGGGCGGGCAGACCTGTTCCAGGCGCGCATAGACGTCGCTCTTCGCCTCCCATTTCTCGGAAACGTTCTCGATCACGTAGAACGCGTCCTTGAGCGGCGCGTAGTCGGTGGTGAAGGTGATGCGTTCCAGCACCGTCTCGGGCGCTTCGAGCTTGCTCTTGTCCTTCGCACCGAAAGCCTGGAAGCGCACGGCGTTGCGGATTGCGGTTTTGGCGCCCTCCAGCGCCTGCTCCGCACGATCCACCAGCACCACGCGGAAGCCGCTCTGCGCCAGGTTCTGCGCCACGCCGCTGCCCATCACGCCGGCGCCGATCACTCCGACTGTTTGCTGCTGAGTCATGCCTGTACCCCTTTCCTCAAGCCTGCGCATCCTTGCCGGCGCGCTGTTCGAATTCGGTCTTGAAATGCGCGCGCAATGCGGCGGGATCGAGGTCGAGCAGCGTGCCGCCGGCCTCGAAATGGCTGACGAAGACGCGGCCGACCGCGTAGGTCACGGCGCCGGCGAAGGCCGGCAGGGCGATCACGCCGACGATGGTGCCGACCACCGGCACCATCTTCGCCAGCGACACCGTGCCGCCCGAGAGCGTCGAGCCCAGCACGTCGCCGAGCAGCGCCACCACCACCGACTTCGCCGCGTTCTTGCGGAAAGGCAGCTCATAGTGCTTGGCCAGCTTCGACAGCATGGTCATCTGCACGGCCACCAGCGCGGCAAAATCGACGCCGGGCACGGGAATCACTCCGGCGCCGACAGCCCAGGGCACATGACGCTTCACCAGGGCCATGGCATCCGCTTCGCGTTGGTTTACTTCGACAGTCTCGGTCATCGCAATCTCCTTGTCAGGCTGCATTGCACACATGTCGCGGCGGCGCCGCGCATTCCATTCCCGCCAGCCACAGCTTGCCTGCGCTGGCGAGGAAATACTGTTCGTCGGGCTGGCGTTCGTAGCGGTTGCGCAGGCTGGCCAGCACCAGCTTGTCCTTGAGGCGCCCCGCCGTCGGATGCTGCAGCACGAAGCTGCTTAAGCCCTGCCCCGGCCCGACTTCGAGGAAGACGCGGCCTTCCTGCTGCAGCAGCGTGCCGAGGCCATCGGCGAAGCGCACGGTCTGCCAGGTGTGGCGAGCCCAGGCGGCCGGATCGGTCGCTTCCGCGTCCGTCGCCCAGGTGCCGGTGAGGTTCGAGACATAGGGGATGCGCGGCGGGCGCAGCTTGAAGCCGGAGACCAGCTCGACCAGCGGTTCGTGCAGCGGCGCCAGCAGGTGCGAATGGAAGGCGTGCGTGCCGGGCAGGCGGCGCGAGACGATCTCCTCGGCCTTGAGGCGCGCTTCCAGCGCCTGTACCGCCGCCTCGGTGCCGCCGACGACGCACATCGCCGGCGTGCTGATCAAGGCGATGGAGAGATCGGCGCCGAGCAGCGGGCGCAGGCGCGCCTCGGGCAGCGGCACGGCGAGCAGCACGCCCGGCGGCAGCGTCTCGATCAGCTGCGCGCGGCGCGCGATCAGGCGCAGGGCGTCAGCCACCTCGATCACGCCGGCAAGGCAGGCCGCCGCGTATTCGCCGATACTGTAGCCGATCAGCGCCTGTGGCTCGATACCGTATGACTGCCAGAGGCGGCCGAGCGCGTATTCAATGACGAAGACGCCGGGCTGGCAATGCAGGGTCTGGTTGAGCCGCGCCTCGGCCGGATCGGCGGCGGCCGGGCCGCGCCCGAGCATGGCGCGCAGGTCGGGCATGCCGCCGGCCGCAGCGGGTTTTTCGGTGGCGGCCGGCCAGATGACTTCGCGCAGGTCGGCGCCGAGCAGCGGCCGCAGGAAATCGCAGCAGCGGTCCACCTCGGCACGGAACACCGGCGCGTTTTCATAAAGCCCCACCGCCATGCGCAGGTAGTGGTCGCCGACGCCGGGGAACATGAAAACCAGCGAACGCCCCGCCGTGGCCGCCGCGTTCAGCACGCGCTTGGGATCGGCGAGGCCGGACAGAGCATCGTCGTGCCCGCGATGCACCAGCAGGCGGCGCTGCGCGCCGGTGCCGTGCAGGCCGACGAGCTCGGTGGCTGCGCCCGCCAGCTGGGCGGACAGCGCGTCGAGGCCGGCCGCGTCGTCCGCCGCCAGACCGAGCAGGTGCCAGTCGCCGAGCCGTTCGGGCAGCCCGATGCCAATAGTCGACGCCGGCGCGACGCTCTCCGCTGCCGCGCGGCGCTTGAGAAATGCCGCCTGCAACTCGACGACCTTGCCGAGTGCGGTATCGACGATGCGCCGCTGGCGTTCGAGCAGGCCGTCCAGCTCCGCCGCCGCGTGCTTTTCCGTGGCGGGTACCTGCTCCAGCCAGTAGCGCTTCTCCTCGAAGGGATAGCCCGGCAGGCGCAGGCGACGGCGCGCATGGCCGGCGTCGAAACCGGCCCAGTCGACGCGGCAGCCGCGCAGATAGAGCCCGGCCAGCCTGTCGAACAGCGCCGGCCAGTCGGCCGTGTCGCAATCGAGATCGAGACGCACGGCATACGCGGAGAGATCGTCGTGCGCGTCATGGACGGGAATCTGCGGGTCGGCGCCGACGAAGCGGCGCGCCGCCTCCGCACCAGCGCCGCTGCCCGCCACGGCATCCGGCTCCAGTCCCCAGGCACGCCACAGCGCGGCGCGCGCGAGCTGGGTGGCGACATCGACCGAATCGGGAAATACCCAGACGAGGCGGCCAGGACCGCCCTTGGGCACCGTGGCCATGGCCGTCGCCTGCCCGGACGCCAGGAAGTCGGTCAACCCGCGCTGCAGTTCGGCGCGGTCGGCGGCACGCACGACGAGGCAGCAGGCGAAGTGGTTGCGCCCGCTGTTGGCGCTGTAGCAGAGGTCGGCGAGGTCGAGGTCCTCCGGCAGCGCTGCATAGGCCCGCGCCAGCGCGGTGAGCGCCGCCGGGCTGCGCGCCGAAAGCGCGAGCAGGTGCAACGGGCGTTCGGCGATGGTCGCGGTCTCGGCGGCCGGCAGCGGCGCTTCCTCGACGACGACATGCGCGTTGGTGCCCGACAGGCCGAAGGAACTCACGCCGGCGCGGCGTGGCCGCTCATCGCGCGACCAGGACTCGACGGCGACCGGCACGCGCACGGGAAAACCATCCCAGTCGATGCGCGGGCTCGGCGTGCGGAAATGCAGGTTGGGCGCGATGCGCTCCTGCTCCAGCATCAGCACGGTCTTGATCAGGCCGGCGATGCCGGCCGCCGCGCTGAGGTGGCCGCAGTTGCTCTTCACCGCGCCGAGGCGCAAGGGCCGGTCGGCCGGGCGCGCGCCGAACACCGCGCGCAGCGCGCCGACCTCGATGGGGTCGCCGAGCTCGGTGGCGCTGCCGTGGGCCTCGATGAAGTCGATGTCGTCCGGGGCAAGCTTCGCCTGCGCCAGCGCGTCGCGCACCACGCTCTCCTGCGCCGCCTCGCTGGGCACCGTCAGGCCGCTTGCCGCGCCACCGTGGTTCACCGCGCTGCCGCGCACCAGTGCGCGGATCGCTTCGCCGCGCCGCTGCGCCTCACCAAGACGGCGCAGCACAACGACGCCGATGCCCTCGCCGAGCACGAAGCCGTTGGCCGCGGCATCGAAGCTGCGGCAGCGACCGTCGGGCGAGAAGGACTGGGTGCGCGCGAGGAAGATCTGCATCTGCGGCGCGAGGTTGAGCTGCACGCCGGCCACTAGCGCCAGTTCGCATTCGCCGTTGCGCAAGGCCTGGCAGGCCTGGTGCAGCGCCACCAGCGAGGAGGAACAGGCGGTATCGACGGCGAAGGCTGGGCCCTGCGCGCCGAGCGCGTAGGCCAGCCGGCCGGCGGCGAAACAGAAGCCGTTGCCGGTGCCTGTATAAGCCTGGATGTCGGTTTCCGGACCGGCCATCTGCATCTGGCCGTAGTCGTTCTGCGTGATGCCGACGAAGACGCCGCAGCGCGTGCCGCGCAAGTTCGTCGGCGGCAGGCCGGCGTCTTCCAGCGCATGCCAGGCCGTCTGCAGCAGCAGCCGCTGCTGCGGGTCCATGCGCTCGGCCTCCTGGGCGGAGATGCCGAAGAAGGCGGCGTCGAAGCCGTCCACGCAGTCGATGAAACCGCCGTAACGCGTGTTGATCTTGCCCGGCGCGTTGGGGTTGGCATCGAAGTAATGTGCGAGGTCCCAGCGCTCGGTCGGCACCTCGGAAATCGCATCACGCCCCTCCGCCAGCAGCCGCCAGAATTCGTCGCAGTCCTTCGCGCCGGGGAAGCGGCAGGCCATGCCGACGAGGGCGATGGGCTCGCTGCGCGCCGCCTCGGCGGCGTCGAGCCGCGCGCGCAGTTCCTTGATCGCCAGCGCGGCTTTCTGTAAGGGCGTCAGATCCACGGCATCGCTCATGGCTTGCCTCCGGTCAGGCCGTCGAGTTCGGCGTCGATCAGGGCCGCGAGTTCGTCCTCGCTCATCGCCTGCACTTCCGTTGCGCTCACGGCAGCGACCGCGGAAGTCGACGCCAACGGCACGCTGTCCGGCACCGCCGTTTCCGCGCTTTCCGCGCCGGGCAGCAGGCCGACGAGGTGGCCGGCGAGCGCGCCGGTGTTCGGGTACTTGAACAGCAGCGTGGTCGGCAAGCTGCAGGCGAAGCTCGCCTGCAAGGCATTGCGCAGTTCGACGGCCGTCAGCGAATCCATGCCCATATCGAAGAAACCGGCCGTGTCGTCGATGCCCTCTGGCGCGGCGATGTCCAGCACGCGCGCCGTCTCCTGGCGCACGCGGTCGAGCACGCGCGCGCGTCGCTCGCCGGCGGGCAGCCCGGCCAGGCCGGCGAGCCAGTCGGCGGCACTCGTCGCGTTGGCGGCGGAAGCGCCAGCCTGCGCCCTTGCGCCACGCCAGCGCGCGAAGAAAGGCGCCGCGCCGGCCTGGGCGAGAAAAGTCTCCCATCGGATCGGCGCGACGATGGCCTGCGGCGCCGGATGCGCGAACAGGTGTTGCAGCACGGCGAGCCCCGCCGCCGGCGCGAGGCTGTCGATGCCGCGCTGGGCCAGGCCGTCGGCGGCCTGCTTACGCGCCGCCTGGCCGATCTCCGCCCAGGCGCCCCAATCGATGCTCATCGCCGGCAACCCTTGGGCGCGGCGCCAGCGCGCCAGCGCGTCGAGGCCGGCGTTGGCCGCCGCGTGGCTGGCCTGCGCCGCCGGGCCGACCACGCCGGCCAGCGAAGCGTAGAGGACGAAGAAGTCGAGTGGCCTGCCGGCGCAGGCCCGGTGCAGGTTCCAGGCGCCGGCCAGCTTGGGCGCGAGCACCGCCGCGAAACGGTCGCGGCTCAGCGTCGCCAGCACGCCGTCGTCGAGCACGCCGGCGGCATGGATCACGCCGCCGAGCGGTCCGTCACGTTCGGCCGCCGCCACCAGCGCGGCGACCTGCGCCGCATCGCTCACGTCCGCGGCGACCACGTCGACCGTCGCGCCGAGGGCCTGCAGCGCCGCGACCTGTTCAAGCGTTGCAGCGTCAGCGGCAGCCAGCCCGCGCCGCGCCGCCAGCACCAGCCGCCGCGCGCCCTGCGCTTCGACCAGCCAGCGCGCCGTCGCCAGCCCGAGGTCGCCGAGGCCGCCGGTGATGAGGATCGAGGCTTCCGGACGCACCGCGATGGCCGGCTCATCGCCCTGCGGCAAGGCGGCAAGCCGCGGCACATGGCGTTCGGCGCCGCGCAGGGCGACCGCGTCGTCGTCGCCCGTCGCCGCGAGTTCGTCGAGCAGCGCGCCGGCAGAGAAATCCGCGTCGAGGTCGATGCGCCTGCAGGCCAGTTCGGGATACTCCGCCGCCGCGACCTGCGCCATCGCCCACAGCGGCGCCTGGAAGGGATTGGCCTGCGTTGCGTCGCGCGTCAGCACGACCAGTCGCGGCGCACCCGGCAGATTGGGCAGTTCCAGCGCCGGCAGGGCCTGCAGCAGTTCGAGCAGCGCGCCGCAGGCGGCCTCGGCGCCGTCCGGATTTTCGGCATCCAGGCCGCGCGCGAAGAGGATGCCGCCGAAGGGCGGCTGCGCGCGCAGGCTGGCGGCGTCGATGGGCGCATCGGCCGCCAGGACGCGGCACGGCAGGCCGGCCTGCGCCAGGGCGGCGGCGACGCCGCCGCGGTCGGCCAGCAGCAGCCATTGCGTGGCCTCCGCCGCCGGCGGCTTCCTGGCCAGCACGACGGCCTGGCGCAGCACGGGGGCGGCGGCACGGTCGGGACTGACGACATCGACTTCGGCGAAGCCGCAGTCCGTCAGCAGCGCGCTCCAGCGCGGCGCGTCGAGCAACGGGTAATCGGGCCGCAGCCCGTTGTCGGCGAAGCGCCACCAGCCTTCGGTCAGGCCGAAGCTGATGTCGAGCCAGGGCTGCGGTCCCATGCCTTCGAGCAGCACCAGCAGGCCGCCCGGCGCGAGCAGCGCGGCGGCGTGGGCGAGCGTCTGTTGCAAATCGCGCGTGGCGTGCAGCACGTTGGCGGCGACGACTAGGTGATAGCCGGAGCGGCAACCCTGCGCCGCCGGATCGCGCTCGATGTCGAGCAAGCGGTAGTCGATGAACGGATACGCGGCGAAGCGTTTGCGCGCCTTGGCGAGGAACAGCGGCGAGACGTCGGTGAAGGCGTATTCGCTGCAATTCGTCGGCAAGGCCGGCAGCACATGGGCGGTGGTGCCGCCGGTGCCGGCGCCGATTTCCAGCACGCGCAGCGCGCGACCCGGCGGCAGCGCCGCCAGCGCCGTGGCGACGGCCTCGCGCAGCAGCCCGTTGATGGCCTGCGCGCCAGGCGACTCGGTATAGACGCGGCCGGCCGCGCCGAAGTCGCCGCCGGGGAAGAGCACGTCGAGGCCCGTGCGGCGGCCGGCAAGCGCGTCGGCCAGCCCGGCGCCGCACTGCTCGACCAGCGCGAGTTCGGCGGCGGCCTGCGGGAAGCGCGCGGCGATGTCCGCGGCGAGTTCTTCAGCGGGCGGCAAGGAAGCCTGCGCAGCGGCGATGACGCGCAGGCGTGCCACGAGGCGTTGCTGCGCCGGCACTACATCCGCGACGGTGTCGAGCGCGCGGCGCGCATGGGCGGCGACGAGCCGGTCGAGCGCCGGCCAGAGTTCGGCGTACCAGCCGGTTGCCTGCGCGGCGGCCTGCATGCTGGGCTGCAGCGTCGCGGCCAGCGCGGCGGGCGGCGGCAGCCACTCGGCGCACGGCAGATCGAGCGCCTGCGCTTCCCAGTCGATGCGGTAGAGCCAGTCCATGTGCGCAAAGCGCAGGCTGCGCTGCAGCTGCGCGCGGCTGGCGCGCTGGAAGCGCAACTCTCCGATGCGCGCCAGCACGGTGCCACCCTCCGCGTTGACCTCATCGGCCAGTTCGATGTCGGCGGTGACGAGCGGGCCGTCGCCGCGCGTCACGCGCAGCGCGCACCACAATTCGGCGCCGGGCGCGCGCAGCAGGTCGAGGCGCGCGAGCCCGACCGGCAGGTAGGGTTCGCCGCGCGCCAGCAGCGGCACGCCGAGCATCTGGAAGGCGGCGTCGAGCAGCACCGGATGCAGGTGGTAGCCGTCGGCGGGCACGCCGGCGGGCAGGCGCAGGCGCGCCAGCACGCGGTCGCCGGCCTCGTTGCGCCACAGCGCCGCCAGCGCGCGGAAGCGCTCGCCGTGCTCGATGCCGACGGCGTGGGCGCGGCGGTAGTAGTCGTCCGGCGCCAGTTCGCGCGCGCATTCGGCGCGCCAGGCCGCGAGGTCGAGCATTTCCGGAAAGTCGACGCCGGCGGCACGCCCTGCCCGCCCGGCGCTATGTACCTGCCAGCCCGTTTCGCCCTTGCCGAACAGGCGGAAGGCGCCGTCCTCCTCCAGCACAAACTGTGTTGCGGTCGGCGCGGCGTCGGACAAGACCAGCGCCTGTTCGATGGCCACCTCCTCGACGACCAGGTGCGTGCCCGGCGCGGGCGGCAGCGCACGGTCGGCGGCGGCGAGCGCCATTTCGACGTGGCCGGCGGCCGGCAACACGACGCTGCCGAAGATGCGGTGATGGGCCAGCAGGCCGGCGGCGTCGAGCGTACCGGCGAAGACGGCCCGCTGGCCGAGCGCCGGCGAATCGAGCGGCGCGCCGAGCAGCGGATGCCCGCGTTCGGCCTGCGGCGGCGCGGCCGAGGCGGCGGTGCTCCAGTCGATCCAGTAGGGCCGGCGCTGGAACGGATAGTTGGGCAGGCGCGCCTGGCGCGGGCCGGCGCCGAGCACGGCCTCCCAGTCGGGCGCCGCGCCGCGCATCCAGAGCCGGCCGAGGCTGTCGAGCATGGTCGCCGCGTCGGGCTGGCCGGCGCGCAGGCTCGGCAGCCAGAGGCACTGCGCGCCGACGCTTTCGTCGTCCAGCACGGTGGCGATCTCGCGGCCGAGCGCGCAGAGCGTCGGCTTCGGCCCGATCTCGACGAAGATGCGGTAGCCGTCGTCGAGCAGCGCGCGCATGCCTGCGGCAAAACGCACCGGCGCCTCGACGTGGCGCACCCAGTAGTCGGCCGTGGCGATCTCCGCGCCGGCGCGCCGGCCGCTGAGATTGGAGTAGATCGGCACTTGCGGCGCACGGTAGTAGATACCGGCAGCGACCGCGGCGAAGGGCTGCAGCATCGGCGCCATCAGCGGCGAATGGAAGGCGCGCGTGACGCGCAACTGCTTCGCATCGATGCCGGCCGCCGCCAGGCCTTCGGCCAGCGCCTCGGCGGCGAGCGGGTCGCTGGCGACGACGACGTTCTTCGGCCCGTTCACCGTCGCCACCGCCATTTCGCCGGCCCAGAGGCCGATGACGCGGCGCGCCTGTTCCTCGTCGAACGGCAGCGCGACCATCGCGCCGGGCGGGCAGAGCGTCTGCATCAGGCGGCCGCGCTCGGCGATCAGGCGTACCGCTTCGGGCAGCGTGAACACGCCGGCGACGCAGGCCGCGGCGTATTCGCCGACGCTGTGGCCGAGCAGCGCGTCGGGGCGGATGCCCCAGGCCTGCCACTGCTGCGCAAGCGCGTATTCGATGGCGAACAGCACGGGCTGGGTCAGCGCGGTTTCGTTGAGCGCCGCCTCGTCATTGCCGGCATGCAGCAGCTCGACGAGCGGACGCGGCAGCCAGGGCCGCAGCAGTTCGGCGCACTCGTCGAGCGCGGCGCGGAACACCGGCTCGGCGGCGTAGAGCGCGCGCCCCATGCCGAGATACTGGCTACCCTGGCCGGTGAACAGGAAGGCGATCTTCGGCCGCGCCGCGGCGGCGCGCGCCTGCGTCAGTGCGCCGGCAAGGCGCTGCGCGGCGGCGGCCGCGCTGTCGGCGACGACGACGGCACGCTGCGGCAGCGCGCTGCGGCCGAGCGCCGCGCTGCGTGCGAGCGTGCGCCAGTCCGCTTGCGGCTTCGTCAGTTGCGCTTGCGGCTCCGTCAGTTGCGCACGCCAGGCGGCGGCGAGCGCATCCAGCGCGGCGGCATCGTGTGCAGCCAGCGGCAAAACCGCAAAAGTCGACGCCGGCGGTACGCCATCGCTTGCACTCTCCGTTGCGCCATCCTCCGCCGGCGCGTTGCCGACGAGGACGTGGGCGTTGGTGCCGGCGAAGCTGAAGGAACTGATGCCGGCGTAGCGCTCTTGCGCGTTCCACGCCTGCAGGGTCGTCGGCACGCTCAGCGGCAGCTCGGCCCAGGGGATGTGCGGACTCGGCTGCGTCAGGTGCAGGTGCGGCGGCACCTGGCCGTGCTGCACGACGAGGATGGCCTTGATCAGCCCGGCGATGCCGGCGGCGGATTCGAGGTGGCCGAAGTTGGTTTTCACCGAGCCGACGCGCAGCGGGTCGTCCGCCGCGCGCTCGGGGCCGTAGGCCGCCGCCAGCGCGCGTGCCTCGATCGGGTCGCCGAGGGCGGTGCCGGTGCCATGGGCCTCGACGTAGCCGACCTGGGCCGGCCGCAGCCCGGCGGCGGCGAGCGCCTGGCGGATCACGCGCGTCTGCGCCGGGCCGTTGGGCACGGTGAGGCCGCCGCTCGGCCCGTCCTGGTTCACCGCCGAGCCGTGGATCACGGCGAGGATGCGGTCGCCGTCGCGCTGCGCATCGGCGAGGCGCTTCAGCACCACCACGCCGCCGCCCTCGCCGCGCGCATAGCCGTCGGCGGACGCGTCGAAGGTCTTGCAGCGGCCGTCGGGCGCGAGCATGCCGGCCTTGCAGAAATTGACGAAGGTCTCAGGACCGAAGATCAGGTTCACGCCGGCCGAGAGCACGAGGTCGCATTCGCCGTTTCGCAGCGCCTGGCAGGCGAGATGCGTCGTCACCAGCGACGACGAGCAGGCGGTGTCGACGATCAGGCTCGGGCCGGTGAAGCCCATCAGGTAGGAGAGCCGCCCGGCGGCGACGCCGAGCGAACCGCCGGTGCCGGCATAGGCGTTGATGCGCGCCGCGTCGCCCGACCAGAGCAGGTGCGCGCCATACTCGAAATTGGAGATGCCGACATAGACGCCGACGGGCTGGTCGTAGAGCCGGTCGACGGCGAGGTTGGCGTTTTCCAGCGCTTCCCAGGCCAGCTCCAGCACCAGGCGCTGCTGCGGGTCGATGCTCGCCGCCTCGCGCGGCGCGATGCCGAACAGGCCGGCGTCGAAACCCTCGACGCTGGGCAGGAAGCCGCCGCGCCGCACATAGGTCTTGCCCGGCGCGGCCGGATCGGGATCGAAGACGGCATCGACATTCCAGCGCGCCGGCGGCACTTCGCAACTTGCATCGACGCCGTTCTTCAGCAGTTCCCAGAAGGCCTCCGGCGTGTCTGCGCCGCCGGGGAAGCGGCAGGCCATGCCGACCACGGCGATGGGCGCGTGGGTGGCGGCGTGCAGGGCGTCGCGCTCGCGTTCGAGGCGGTCGACCTTCTCCTGCAGGGACTGCAGGGCCGCGAGGGCGCGCTTGGTGGCCGACAGTTCGGTGCTCATTCCGCGCCCCTTTCCAGTGCCTGCAACTGCGCCAGCAGCGCCGCCTCGGCTTCGTCCTCCGAGAGCGCGGCCAGTTCGGCGAGTGCATCGTCTTCAGGCGTGGCCGCTTCAGACTTGAGTTCGGCCAGCACGTCGTCGAGCAGATAGCGCGTCAGCGCGTCGACCGAGGGATAGTCGAACAGCAGCGTCGGCGACAGGCGCAGCTCGAGCGCGGCCTCCAGGCGCTTCTTCAGTTCGATGGCGAGCAGCGAATCGACGCCGAGGTCGAACAGGCGCTCGCGCGGACCGACTTCGCCGCGCGGCAGGCGCAGCACCTTGGCGACCAGATCGACCAGCGCCGCCGCCAGCAGCTCGCGCCGTTCATTGGGCGCGGCCGCGGCGAGCGTGGCGCGCAGGTTGTCGTCCTCGCCGGCGGCCACGGGCTCGGCGACGCGCGCGAGGAAGGGCGTGCGCTGCGTCGCCGCCACCTGCGCCCAGTCCATCGCCAGCACGGCGACCTGTGCGACGGTGCCGCCGAGTATCCGTTCCAGCAGGGCGAAGGCCCGCTCCGGTGCGAGGCTGCCGATACCCTGCGCCGCGAAGCGCGCGCGCTGCTCCGGTGCCAGCCGCGCCGCCATGCCGATCTCGTCCCACGGCCCCCAGTCGATGCTGAAGGTCGCCGTGCCCTGCGCGCGGCGCTGCTGCGCCTGCGCGTCGAGGGTGGCGTTGGCGGCGGCGTAGGCGACCTGGCAGGCGCCGTCGAGCAGACCGGCGACCGAGGCGAAGTTCACCCACAGCGCCGGATTGCAGTCACGTTGCGCCAGGACCTGTTGCAGGTTCCAGGCACCGCGCGCCTTGGGCGCCAGCACGGCCGCGCAGCGTGCCGCCGTCTGGCCGAGGATCGGGCCGTCGTCGAGCACGGCGGCAAGATGGAAGACGCCGGACACGGGCCCCTGCGTGCTTTCGATACGTTCAAGTACGTCGGACAACGCGGCGGCATCGGCGATATCGACGGCATGGCTCTGCGCGGTCGCGCCGAGACTGGCCAGCTCAGCCGAAAAGTCGACGCCCACGGCACGCCTGGACAGCAGCGCGATCTGCTGCACGCCCTTGCCGGCGAGCCAGCGCGCCAGTGCCTGGCCCAGCGCACCGCCCGCGCCGGTGATGAGGCAGCAGCCCGTGGTCGGCATGGCAGCCGGTGCAGCGGCCTCCTCCAGCGCTGCCAGCCGCGCCACCTGGCCGACGCCACCGCGCCAGGCAATGCGGTTTTCGCTGGCCGGCACGGCCACCGCGTGCAGCAGCGCGGTCAGGGCGGCCGCGTCGTTGCCGTCCGCATCGAGATCGAGACAGGTTGGCGCCAGCGCATCGTGCTCGGCGGCGACGGCGCGCGCCAGGCCCCAGAGCAGCGCCTGTTCAGGCGCCGGAACGCGGTCGCCGGCGACAACGGCCTGTGCGCCGCGCGTGACCAGCCAGAGCCGGCCGCAGGGCGTGCCGCCGGCGTCGACTTTTGCGGTCGCCAGCGCCTGCACCAGGTGCAGCGCCCCCAGGCTGGCGCTTTCGGCGGCGGCGTAGTCGCCTGCCGTGCCCAGGCCCCAGAGATACATGACCTGGTCGAGCGCACCGCACTCGGCGCGCAGGGCGTCGAAGCCGGCGCGGTCCGTGGGGGGCAACGCGAAGTCGCGTTCGCCCAGGCGCTGCAGGCCGCCGGCATCCGCGCGCCGCACGGCGAAGGCGGTGACGCCGAGGCCGCGCAGGCCATCGACGAGCGACTGGCCGATGTCCGCCGCGTCGAGGAAAACGAGCCAGCGGCCGGCCGGCGGCCGCGCCACGGCGGGCAAAGCCTCCCAGGCGATACGGTAGGCGGCGGGAGCAACTGCACCCTCCTGCCGCAGCAGCGCCTGCCGGCTGGCCTGGCGGCCTTCGAGGCCGATGAAGTCGGCCACCGGTTTGCCGGCGGCGTCGCACAGGCGGATGTCGCCAAGCAGGCGCTGCGCGTCCTGCGCGCGCACCGTCGCATGCGCCACAAGTTGTTCGTTGCCGGGAACACGGTAGCAATGCAGCGCGGCAACGCCGAAGGGAATGAAGCTCTCCGCAACGTCCACCGAGCCCGCCATCACCAGCGTGCCGAAGCAGGAATCGATCAGGCCCGGATGCAGACCGAAACGGGCGACGGCGCCTTCCAGCCCGGCCGGTGCGGCGAGCCGAGCGACGGCCTGCCCCGACTTGCGGTCGCGGCGCAGTTCGACCAGCCAGCGGTAGCTCGGCCCGAGCGCGATGTGGCGCTCCTTCTGCAGCGCATACACGGCCGCCACGGGCACGTCTTCGGTGCAGGCGGCCCGGGCAGCGGCAAGATCGACGCGGGACGGCGACGGCGGCGCGAGGGCGATGCGGCCGCGCGCATGCAATGCGGACTCGCGCCCCGCCGTGTCGACGCCGATCAGGCGAAACTCCGCCGGCAGCGGCGCCAGCGCCAGTTGCACGACGCAGGCACCCTCTTCCGGCACGGCGAGCGCCTGCGGGAACAGTACTTCGGCGAGGCTGCAGGGCGCACCGGCCACCGCGCGCCCCGCCGCCAGCACCAGCGAGAGGTGCGAGGCGCCCGAGACGACGAGCTGGCCGAAGACGCGGTGGTCCTCGATGAAGGGCGTGGCGGCTTTGGAGAACACCGTCTCGAACAGCGTTTCGCGCAACAAGGGCGAGCCAAAGCGGCTGGCCAGCAGCGGGTGGTCCGGCTGCGTCAGGCCGTGCAGGGCCGTCTTGCCCTTGTGCTCGACATCCACCGACTTCCAGTAGTTGCGGTGGCGGAAGGGGTAGGTCGGCAGCGGCAGCTCGCGGCGCACGCGCCCGCGCTGCGGCGGCACGAACTCGACGCCGCGGCACCACAGTTCGCCGGCCGCGGCGAGCACGCAGCCTTGCGCATCCTCGCCGCGCCGCAGGCTCGGCACGCCGATGAGACTGTCGTCGACCTGGCGCGCCATCGCCGTCAGGGTGGCGGCCGGGCCGCCTTCGAGCAGCAGCGTGCAGCCGAGCGCCACTAGCTCGCGCACGCCCTCGGCAAAACGCACGGCCTGGCGCACGTGGCGCACCCAGTAGTCGGCCGTGGCGATCTCCGGCCCGGCGACGCGGCCCGTGAGATTCGAAATTACGGGCAGGCGCGGCGGCGCGTAGGCGACGGTCGCGGCGACGGCACGGAAGTCTTCGAGCAGCGGCTCCATCAGCGGCGAATGGAAGGCGTGCGAAACGGTGAGGCGGCGGCATTCGACGCCCTGCGCGACGAGGCCGCCGACCAGCGTATCGAGCGCTTCCGCCGCGCCGGAGACGACGGTGTTGCGCGGCCCGTTGGTGGCGGCGATGGAGAGTTGTGCGGCGGCCGGGCCGAGCTGGGCAAGCGCCTGCTCGACGCGTTCGGGCGCGGCCAGCACCGCGGCCATTGCGCCGCCAGCAGGCTGGGCCTGCATCAGCCGCGCGCGCGCCGCCAGCAGGCGCGCACCGTCGGCCAGAGAGAACACGCCGGCCAGCACGGCGGCGACATACTCGCCGACGCTGTGGCCGAGCAGCGCCTCCGGCTGCACGCCCCAGGACTGCCAGAGGCGCGCCAGTGCATATTCGAGCGCGAACAAGGCGGGCTGGGTGTTGCCGGTGGCGTCGATGGCGCCCGAGCCATCATCCTCGAAGATCAGGTCGCGCAGCGAGCGGCCGAGTTCCGGCGTCAGCAGCGCGTCGCACTCGTCGATGGCCGCGCGGAACACCGGCTCGGCGTCGTACAGCGCCTTGCCCATGCCAGCGTATTGCGCGCCCTGCCCGGTGAACAGGAAGGCGACACGCTGGCCGCCGGGCGCGGCCGCTACGCCGCTGCCGGAGGTAGCGAATTCGACCAGTTGCGCACGCGTATCGGCGGCGTCGGCGGCGACCAGTGCCAGGCGTTGCGGGAAGGCATGGCGCAAGGCCAGCGCGCCGGCGCAGAGGTCGGCGAAGGGCGCGTCGTCCTGCGCCAGCGGCCCTTCGATCCAGCGCTGCGCCAGCGCATGCAGGGATTCGTCGTTGCGCGCGGCGAGGCACAGCAGATGCGGACCGGGCGCGGACGCGGGTGCCGCCGTGGCGACGGCGGGCGCCTCGCTGAAGATCATGTGCACATTGGTCCCGGAAAAACCGAAGGAACTGATGCCGGCAATCCGTTCGCGCTCGCCGCGTGTCCAGGGCGTCAGTTGCGTCGGCACCTCGACGCCGGTCTCGGCCCAGGGGATGAGCGGATTGCGCGTCTTCAGGTTGAGGTGCGGCGGGATCGCGCCGTGACGCAGCGCGAGGATCACTTTCATCGCGCTGGCGATGCCGGCCGAGGCTTCGAGATGGCCGTGGTTGGTCTTCACCGAACCGACCAGCAGGCGCCGTTTGCCGAAGACATTCCCCAGCGCGCCGATCTCGATCGGATCGCCGAGCGCGGTGCCGGTGCCGTGCGCCTCGATGTAATCGATGGCCTCGGGCGGCAGGCCGGCGTTGCGCAGCGCCTGGCGTACCACCTGCTCCTGCGATGGGCCGCTCGGTACGGTGAGGCCGCCGCTGGCACCGTCCTGGTTCACCGCCGAGCCGCGCAGCAGCGCGAGGATGGGGTCGCCGTCGCGCTGTGCGTCGGCGAGGCGCTTCAGCACCAGCATGCCGCAGCCTTCGCCGCGCACGTAACCGTCAGCGGATGCATCGAAGGTCTTGCAGCGACCGTCGGCGGCGAGCATGTTGGCCTTGCTGAAGGCCACCGAGTAGCCGGGATGAAAGATGAAGTGCACGCCGCCGCCCAGCGCCAGGTCGCACTCGCGGCGGCGCAGGCTCTCGGCCGCCAGGTGCAGCGAAAGCAGCGAGGACGAGCAGGCGGTGTCGACGACGAAGCTCGGGCCATTGAAGCCGAAGGTGTAGGAGACGCGCCCAGCAATCGGCGCCAGCGCGCAGCCGGTGCCGTGGTAGGCGCCGATCTCGGCGAGGTCGTCGGCGCCCATCAGGCGGATCACGTTGTCCATGCTCGACACGCCGACGAAGACGCCGCAGTTGCCGCCGAACAGCCGCTCCGGCACGAGCTGGGCATCTTCCAGCGCTTCGCGGCAAACTTCGAGCAGGATGCGCTGGTGCGGGTCAAGGCATTCGGCCTCGCGCGGCGAGATGCCGAAGAAGGCGGCATCGAAGCCTGCAAGATCGTCGATGAAGCCGCCGCGATTGGTCACCATCTTGCCCGGCGCGGCGCGGTCGGCGTCGCACAGGCGCGCGCTGTCCCAGCGGCCGGCCGGCGCCTCGCCGATGGCCTCGACGCCGTTCTTCAGCAGCTCCCAGTAGTGCGCCGGGCTGTTGGCGCCGCCGGGGAAGCGGCAGGCCATGCCGATCACCGCCACCGGTTCGGCGTTGGCGTTCTGCTCCGCCTGCTGCAAACGCGCCTTGAGATCCTTGATCTCAAGCAGCGCCTTGCTCATCAGGGCGCGGTAATCCGGCGGCGTGGATGTCGGCGGCGTTGGGGGCTGGCTGGGTGTCTGCGCACTCATGACACAATCCTACTCGCCCAATTCGGCCGCGAGCATGCGCGCCAGCTCGTCGGCCGAAAGATTTTCCAGGGCTGTTGCGTCCAGCGCCGCTTCCGCTGCGGAGTGGGCCGCTGGTTCAGGCGCCGCGTGCCATGCAAGGACATCGCGCGCCACGTGCTCCGTCAGCGCTTCCAGCGTCGGGAAGTCGAATAGCAAGGTTGCGCGCAGGGGCTTGCCGAGCGCGGCGGCAAGGCGGTTGCGCAGTTCGACGGCGCCGAGCGAATCGAGGCCGAGTTCGAAGAGGCGCTGGCGCGGGCCGACCTGGCGCGCGTCGGCGATGCCCAGCACGGCGGCGACGATGGCGCGCAGCTCGGCTTCGAGCGTGGCGCGGCGCGTCTCCATCGGCGCGGCGGCGAGACGCTGGGCGAGCGCGGCAGCTGGCGCCGCAGCCGTCGGTACGGCGGTGGCCGGGGCTGCCAGCAGCTCGCGGTAGAGCGCCGGCGTCCGGCCGGCATGCAGGCGCTCGACATACTGCGTCCAGCGCACCGGCAGGATCATGCGCACGCCGCCCGCCGTCGCCAGCAGGCGGCCGCACAGGGCCATGCCGGCGTCGAGCCCGATGGCCTCGATGCCGTAGTCGGCAAAGCGCTGGCGGTCGCGTTCGGCCTGCGCCGCCGCCATGCCCGATTCCGCCCAGGGGCCCCATTGCAGGCTCAGGCCCGGCAGACCCTGCGCGCGGCGTGCCGCCATCAGCGCGTCGAGCGCGGCATTGGCGGCAGCATAGGCGCCCTGCCCAAGCGAACCGGTGACGCCGGCCACCGAGGAGAAACAGACGAAGTGATCGAGCGCCAGGCCGGCCGTGGCGCGGTGCAAAGCCAGCGCACCGTCGAGCTTCGGCGCCAGCACCTTCTGCACGCGCACGGCATCGTGCTGGTCGAGCATGGCATCGTCGAGAACGCCGGCGAGGTGGAAGACGCCGGCCAGGGGAACAGCGTCTCCCCAGCGTCGACTATTGGCAATTTCCGCGATATCGCCCTGCAACACACTGACCTGCGCGCCTTGTGCTGCCAGCGCGGCGATGCGCCCGCGCTGCGCCGCTTCCGGCGCGCGGCGGCCGACGAGGACCAGGTGCCGAGCGCCATGCGCGACCAGCCAGTCCGCCAGCGCGAGACCCAGCGCCCCAAGGCCGCCGCTGATCAGGTAGGCAGCATCGGCACGCAGCGCCGGCGCGCGGCGCGGCACGGCCGCCGGGGCCAGACGCGGCGCCAGCCATTGGCCGTTGCGCTGCGCCAGATCCGGTTCGCCGTCGCTCACGACCAGCGCGTCCTCCGTTCCGGCGGGATCGAGGTCGAGGCAATGGCAGTCGAGTTGCGGATATTCAAGGCGGATCACGCGCGCCAGCCCCCAGGCCGCCGCCTGCGCCGGCTGCGGCACATCGCCCGCCGCCACGGCCTGCGCGCCGCGCGTGACCAGCAGCAAGCCCGTTGCATTGTCGGCAAGCGCCGCTCGCAAGGCCGTCAGTGCACGCTGCACGACGGCGGCCGCATCTTCGTCCATTGTGTCGAGCCGGCAGACCGCCATGCCCTCGGGCAGCGGCCGCGCGGCGTCTGCGCTCTGCCAGCGTTGCTCATAAACGGCCGCGTCGAGCGTCTGCGCGGCCGTCGGCCGCAGGTTCGCCACCGCCAGGCGCCGCGCGCGGAAGCCTGCCGCCGTCGCCAGCAGGCGGCCATCGCCGGCCAGGAGCTGTACGTCGCTGACGACTTCGTCGTCCGTGTTCTCGCGCAGGCGCAGGTGGCTCCACAGTTCGTCGCCCGGCGCCGCATCCTGCCAGGCGAAGCGGTCGATGCGGAAAGGCACCAGGGCTGCATCGGCGCCGGCCGGCACGAGCGCCGTCAGGACCTGCAGCATCGAATCGAGCAGGCCCGGATGCAGGCGGAAGTCTTCGCCGGCCGCCTCGGGTGGACGCCGCAGCCGTGCCAGCACTTCGCCTGCGCCACGCCAGACCTCGGCCACCCAGCGGAAGCGCGGCCCGAGCGCGATGGCGGCCTGCCAGGTGCCGGCGTAGAAATCGGCGCCCAGCGGCGCGGCGCAGCGCTGGCGCAGCGCGGCGAGCGATGCGGGATCGGCGCTGGGCGCGGCGGGCAGCAAACGGCCGTTGGCGTGTTCGATCCAGGGTTCCTCGGCATCGGCCGGCAGGCTGACGAGGCGGAAGCCGCTGTCACGCTCCAGCACCAGTTGCACGCGCCGCGCGCCGGCCTCGGGCAGGGCCAGCGCCTGCGCGAACAGCACGTTTTCCAGCACGCCGCCCACGCGCTCCGTGGCCTGTGCTGCGGCTTCGGCGAGCAGGCTCAGGTGCGCGGCGCCCGGCACCACCACCTGGCCGAAGACGCGATGCTCGCCGAGCAGGTCGAATTGCGCGGGCGCGTAGCGCGTCTCGAACAGCGTCTGCGCCAGCAGCGGCGAGCGCGTCATGCGTCCCGGCAGCGGCGCTTCGCTGGCCGGATCGGCAACACTGCGCACCGGTGGGAGCCAGTGGGGCCGATGCTGGAAGGGGTAGCCGGGGACGTCCACGCGGCGGCGCGGCCACTCGGCGTCGAAGCCGCGCGCATCGAAGGGCGCGCCGCGCTGCCAGAGCCGGGCGAGGCTGTCGAACAGTTGCGCATGGTCGCCGGTGCGCGGCCGCAGGCTCGGCAGCCAGAGCAGCGCGGGATCGTCGGCGCCCTGCCGCGCCAGCGCCAGCAAGGCCGGACGCGGGCCGATTTCGATGAAGGCGTCGATGCCGTCGGCCAGCATCGCCTGGATGCCGGCGGCAAAGCGCACCGGCCGGCGCAGGTGGTCGATCCAGTAGCCGGGCGTGGCCAGTTCCGTACCGGCGACGCCGCCGCTGACGTTGGAATAGATCGGCAGAGCCGGAGCAGCCAGCGCCGCGCCGGCGAATACCTGCTCGAAGCCCGCCAGCGCCGGCGCCATCAGCGGCGAGTGGAAGGCGTGCGAGACGCGCAACGCCTGCGTCTCGACGCCCTGCGCCGCGCACTTCTCCGCCAGCGTGGCAAGCCGCGCCTGCGGCCCGGCGAGGACATGGCTGCGCGGGCCGTTATAGGCCGCGATGACAATCTGCGGATCGTCGAGCAGCGCGACGACGGTCGCCTCGTCGGCATTGACCGCGAGCATGCCGCCCTCGCCCGGGCAGTGCTGCATGCGCCGTCCGCGTTCGGCGACGATGCGCAGCGCGTCGGCCAGCGGGAACACGCCGGCGTTACAGGCGGCGACGTACTCGCCGATGCTGTGGCCGGCCAGCGCGGCCGGGCGGATGCCCCAGCGCAGCCAGAGCCGCGCCAGCGCGTATTCGAGCGCGAACAGCGCCGGCTGGGTGTATTCGGTGCGGGCCAGCCGCGTCTCGGCCGCTTCGCCCCGCTCGCCGTAAAGCAGGTCGAGCAGCGGCACGCCGAGCGGCCGCAGGATCGCGTCGCAGTCGTCCATGTCGCGGCGGAAGGACGGCTGCGTGCGATACAGCTCCTCGCCCATGCCGACCTGCTGCGCGCCCTGGCCGGTGAACAGGAAGGCGATCTTCGGCGGCCGGCCGGCAGAGGCGACGGGGGAAATTGCGCCCAGGGCTGCCGCGAGTTCCTCCGCCGTGGCACCGTGGACGGCCAGCCGTGCCGGTAGCCGCGCGGCGGCCGTGTTGGCGCTGAAGCACAGATCGGGCAGCGTAGCGCCAGCGTCGACTTTCCGGATTTTCGCCGCCCACGCAGCGGCCTGCGCCTGCAAGGCTGTTTCGTCGCGCGCGGCAAGCGCCAGCAGGTGGCGCGGGCGCTCGGCATCTGCGCGTACCGCTGCCGCTTCCGGAGCGGCTTCGAGAATCAGGTGGGCGTTGGTGCCGCCGAAGCCGAAGGAACTCACGCCGGCAAGGCGCCGTCCCGGCGGCCAGGTCATCGGTGCGGTCGGCACGTGGAAGGCGGCGTCGAAGCTGATCAGCGGGTTAATTTCTTTCAGCGTCGGATGCGGCGGGATCTCGCCATGCTGCAGCGCCAGCACGGTCTTGACCACGCCGGCGACGCCGGCAGCGGATTCAAGGTGACCGATGTTGGCCTTCACCGCGCCGAGCGCGCAGGGCTGTTCCGGCGTACGTCCCGGGCCGAGCACGGCCTGCAGCGACTTGACTTCGATCGGGTCGCCGAGCGCGGTGCCGGTGCCGTGGGTTTCGACATAGCGGATATCCGTCGCCGCGACGCCGGCGGCGGCCAGCGCGGCGGCGATGACGCGCTGCTGGGCCAACCCGTTGGGCGCGGTGAGACCGTTGCTGCGGCCATCCTGGTTCACCGCCGAACCGCGGATCACCGCAAGGATGCGGTCGCCGTCGCGCGCGGCATCTTCGATGCGCTTCAAGACCAGCAGCGCGCAGCCTTCGCCGCGCACGTAGCCGTTGGCGGCGGCGTCGAAGGTCATGCAGCGGCCGTCGGGCGCCAGCATGCCGGCCTGCGACAGCGCGATGCTCATCTGCGGCGCGAGGATCAGGTTCACGCCGCCGGCCAGCGACAGCTCGCATTCGCCGCGCCGCAAGGCCGCCGCGGCCTGATGGATGGCGACCAGCGAGGACGAGCAGGCGGTATCGATGGCCAGGCTCGGACCGGTAAAGTCGAACTGGTAGGAGATGCGGTTGGCAGCGATGCTGAGCGCCTTGGCCGGCCCGGTGTAGGCCGAAATCGCCGTCGGGTCGCCGAACTGCAGCACGCTGTAATCGTCGGTGCTGATGCCGACGAAGACTCCGGTATCGCTGCCGGCCAGCGTATCGGCGGGACGGCCGGCGTCGGCCAGCGCGTTCCAGGCCGTTTCGAGCAGCAGGCGTTGCTGCGGGTCAATGATCTCGGCCTCGCGCCGGCCGATGCCGAACAGCTCGGCATCGAAGCCCGCGACATCGGCGAGGAAGCCGCCCTGCAGCGTCGTCACGCAGCCCGGCGCGCTGCCGACCTTGACGGGAATACCGCAGCCCTCCCAGCGCCCGGCCGGCAGTTCGCGCAGGCCCTCGCCCTTAGCGCACAGCATCTCCCAGAACGCCGCAGGACTGTCTGCACCGGGGAAGCGGCAGGCCATGCCGATGATGGCGATGCCGCCCTGGCTCTGCGTCCTTTGCGGTACAGACGCCGCGACAGTGGATTCGCCCGCCAGATGACGACTCAGCGCATCGACGGTCGGGTATTCCCACAGCAAGGTCGGCGACAGGTCGTCGCGTCCGAGCCATTGTTCGAGTTCGCCGACCAGTTGCACGCCGAGGCGCGAGGTGAGGCCGAGGCTGGCGAAGGGCGCGGCCGGATCGACGGCGGCGGGCGCGATGTCGAGCCGCGCCGCCAGCGCCTGCACCAGCCAGTCGGCGATGCGTCGCATCTCGATAGTCGACGCCGGCGCCACGCTGCCTGGCGGCACCAAAGTGTTTGTCTGCACCACAGTCTCCACATGCGCCGGTTTGCGCCATTCCGCCAGCATCTCCAGTTCGCCGGCCAGCCAGGCGGCACGACAGCCCTGGCGCTGCAGCTTGCCGCTCGATGTCTTGAGAATGCCGCCCTTGCGCAGCGCGGCGAAGGCGTACAGCTCGACTTCATGCGTCTCGGCGACGGCCTGACGCACGGCGGCGAACAGCGGCTGCCAGTCGTCCAGCGGACGGTTGGCCTCGGCGACGACGACGAGGCGTTCTTCGCCTTTGTCGTCAACCGAGAAGGCGGCGCAATGGTCGGTACGCAGTTCGGCGTGGCTTTGCTGCACGGTCCACTCGATGTCCTGCGGATAGTGATTGACGCCGGCAACGATGACTAGGTCCTTGCAGCGTCCGGTGACGTAGAGTTCGCCGTCCTTCAGGAAGCCGAGGTCGCCGGTACGCAGAAAGGGGCCGTATTCGGGAGCGTCGGCAATCCGCGCGCCGAAGGTGGCGGCGCTGTCCTCCGGGCGCTCCCAGTAGCCGACGGCAACGGCGGGATCGGCGACCCAGATCTCGCCGGTCTGGCCGTCGGGCAAACGCTTGAATGTGTCGCGGTCGACGATAACCACCCGCGTGCCGGCCAGCGGCGGGCCGCAGCTCACCACTTCGCGTGCGATGGCGCCTTCGGTGACGCGGCAGGTCCGCGGCTGTGCGCCGTGCGGCTTGGTGGCGACCAGCAGCGTCGCCTCGGCCAGGCCGTAGGCCGGATAGAGGGCGTCGGGCCGCAGGCCGCAGGGCGCGAAGTAGTCGGCGAAGCGCTGCAGCGTGCCGGCGCGCACCGGTTCGGCGCCGTTGCTGGCGACGCGCCAGCTGCGCAGGTCGAGCGCATCGCGCTGTGCCGGCGCGATCTTTTCCAGGCAAAGCTCGTAGGCGAAATTCGGCGCCTGGGTATGCGTGCCGCGGTAGCGGCTGATGGCCTCCAGCCAGCGCTGCGGCCGCTTGATGAAGGTCAGCGGCGAGAATACGTAGCTCGGAATGCCGGCGTAGAGCGGTTCGAGCAGCCCATCGACGAGCCCGTAATCGTGGAAATAAGGCATCCAGGTGACAGCCACGCTGTCGGGGCGGTAATCCCAGCCCAGCCGCAGCGATTCCAGGTGGTGCATCACGTTGGCATGGGTCAGCATCACGCCCTTGGGCGTGGCGGTCGATCCCGAGGTGTATTGCAGGTAGGCGAGGTCCTGCGGAGCGAGCGTGGGCGGCGTCCAGTCCGGCGCCCCGGCGGGGTCGATCTCTTCGTGGCAGAGCCAGCTCGCCGCGGCGCCGGCATCGGCCATGCGCGCGTTCTGGCGGATGGCCACGGTGGACAGGATCAGCCGGCTGCCGGCATCCTTGAGGATGGCGAGCAGGCGCGGGAAGGTACGCTTGAGCCGCGCGGCATCCGGCGGTGGCGTCGGGATCGGCACCAGGCCGGCGTAAAGGCAGCCGAAGAAGCCGGCAAGGAAATCCAGTCCCGGCGGGTAGAGCAGCAGCACGCGCCCGCCCGCTTCCGCTCCGGCGCCATGCAGCGCCATGGCGACGGCGCGCGCCGCCTGGTCGAGTTCGGCATAGGTGAAGCGGGCCTCTTCCTGCGTGCCTTCGCGCAGGAAGGTATAGGCGAGGCGCTGCGGCGTTGCCGTGGCACGCTGGCGCAACAGTTCGACAAGAGTGGCGAGATCGGTGAGGTTGGGCGGCGCGCTCATGGGTGGATCAGGCCCAGTCGCGGCAGCTGAATGCGGCCGGTGCCTCGCCGCAATACGCCAGTGCGGCGCGGTAGCCGGTCGCGACGGGCACCTCCCAGAGCCGGCAGCGACTTGCATCCACGGGATCGTGATGGCTGTAGTGCAGGGTCGCTTCGGTGTCGACACTCACGGCGAAGGAATCGAGCGGCAGCGACAGGCCGAGCCCCTTGGCCTTGCTATAGGCCTCCTTGCGTGACCAGCAGGCGAAGAAGCCGTCCGCCTGGCGCTCGGCCGGCAGGGCGGCGAGCGCGGCGACTTCGTCGGGCGCGAAGAAGCGCTGCGCCAGGTCGGCATGCTCGACGGCGCGGCGATGCTCGATATCCACGCCGAGTTCGCCGGCGGCGGCGACGGCGCACAGCGCCATCTCGTGCGAGTGGGACAGACTGAACACCGGCGCGTCGTGCGCCTTCAGGAAGGGCTTGCCGTGGTCGTTGCGCACGAATTCGATGGCTTGAGGAGACGTGTCGAGGCGGCGCGCCAGGATGCGCCGCACGGCGGCGTGCGCGACGATGAAGCGGCGGCGGTGTTCGGGAAAGTGGAAACGCTGCGCGCGCGCCTGTTCCCCCGCGTCGAGCAGCGCGAAACTTTCAGGCAGGTCGGCCGCGGCGGCCAGATCGATCCGCCAGACGTCGATGCATGCAGGAGGAATCCCAGGCATGCGGCCTCACTTGCGCGCGGCCGCATCGGGATCGGCGGGCACGTCTTCGGAGGCGAGCAGGATCACCAGACCGATCAGCGGCGTCAGGAACATCGAGCCGAAGAACAGTCCCCAGAAGCCCAGCTTCCGGCGCCGCCCGAGGTAGCCGATGATCAGGCTCAGGGCGATATTCAGGGTCAACAAGGTAAACATGTGCTTCTCCCTTCTTTAACTGGCCTGCGATGGACACGCCGCGCCGCGCTCATTGGCCGAGCGTCGCATCGTTCGCCGGATTATCGAGAAAGACGAACCGCAGGCTGCCGTCCGTCTGGCGCCGCAAGGCCTTGGCATAAAAGCCCGTGCCGGCATTCTCCGCCTCGCCGGGACGGAAGGCATACTGGCCCAGCAAGCCGAACCACAGGGGCAGCTTGAAATGCAGGCTGTGCGACACGACGATCGGATCGACGGTTTCCGCGCAGGCCACGGCTTGCGCATACAGGCGCACGCTGTCGTAGCCGAGCGCGGCCCACTTGTCGGCCGCGCGCCCGGGATAACGGGCCTGCAGCTTCTCGGCGAAACGTCGCGCCTGATACGCGTTGTCGCGGTACAGGCTGATCACGGTGGTGTCCTCACCGACCTCCCGCACCGCCGCGGCGAATTCGGGCGCATCGAGCGGCAGCGTGCCGATGAAGGGCTGGGCAATGCCGAGCGAGCGCGCGTAGCACATGACCTGCGCCCCCAGCTCGGGCGGCGCGAGCAGCACCACGGCATCGATCGCCCCTTCGCGCAGCTCGCTCAGGCTGTTTTGCAGGCGCCGCGGCGCGGCGCTGCTCTTGAGCACATCGCCGACCAGCGCCGTCGAACCGGCCAGGGCGATGTTGCGGTTGGCCAGTTCCGACTTGAGCAGTTCGACCAGTTGATCATTGTGCTGGGTGCTTTCATAAACGAGGTGCACGTTGTCCCAGCGCCGGTCGACGACCTCCCTGACCAGCCGTTCGATCTGCCGCCGGTCGCTCGGCAGCAGCTGGAAATACAGGTCGCTGCCCATCCATTTGACGCGCGCATCCGCCGAGCCCGTCGAGAGCAGCAGCACCCCCTTGGCATCGTAATGCGCCAGCGCCGAGAGGGTGGTCTCGCCCCGGTCGCTGTGGCCGACCACCGCACCGATGCGCGGATCTTCGAGCATGGCGCGCGCCATCGCCGTGCCGGCGGTCTGCATCGCGTTGCGGTAGCGTCCCTCAGCTTGCGCGCGTTCGACGTTGGCCGCCGCCAGGAAGGGGACTTCGTCGACGTGATGCAGCACGAGCTGGCGCCCGAGCACGCCGCCTTCGGCGTTCAGCTCGTCGGCCGCCAGCTGCGCGCCGCTGGCGAAGCCGCTCTGCGGGCCGCCATGCCAAACCACGCCGAGATGGATGTCGCCGCCGGCCTTGAACGCCTGGCGCACCTGCGCGAGCCGCAGATCGCGCTGCAGACGGGGATCTTCGGAGCAGGCGGCCAGTGCCAGCAGCGCGGCCAGGCAGAGGAGCAGGCGCAGGGCGGTCACTTGTCGCCCAGGATGATCGGCAGGCCGTTCTTGCCGGCACCGACGACGACCACCTTCGTGTTGTTCGACTTCGCGAGTTCGAGGGTCGCCTGAATGCCCTGCCACTGGATCAGCTTGTCGTTGAGCGTCGGCGTGATGATGCGCTGGTAGGACTCGATGCCCTGGGCCTCGATGCGCTTGCGCTTCGCCTCTTCCTGCTCGGCGCGCAGGCGGAAGTTATAGGCGAGATACTGTTGCTCGTACACCAGCTTTTCCTCGATCGACTTGCGCACGCTCTCGGGCAACTCGACCGAACGGATGATGATGTCGTCGACGCGCACGAACTTGCGGCCGACCTCTTCCAGCGCCAGGGTAATGGTGCGGCTCAAGACGCCTTCGCGGTTGGTGTAGATATCCTCGGCCGAGTAGCTGCCGATATTCCGCCGCAGCACCGACTCGATCTGCGGCAGGATGATCTTGTTCGGGTAATCCGGTCCGACCTGTTGATGCAGCATGCCGATCAGCTCGTAAGTTGGCTGGAAGCGCACGGCGAGCGACAGCTTGATCGGCAGCCCGCTGTTGGTCAGCACCGAGAACTCGTGGAAGATGACCTGCTCGCGCGTGTTGTACACATGCATCGAGTTGAGCGGCTGGAGGATGTGCAGGCCTTCCGGATAGACGTGGTCGGTCACCGTGCCGGTACTGAGCGTGCGGTAAATGACACCGGCCTCGCCCGGTCGCACGAGGATGAAGATGCGCGACCAGAGCACGACGATCAGCAGCAACAGCAGCAATATCGACAGCACCAGATACGGCGCATGATCCTTGACCCAACTCTTGAAAGTGCTCATAGCCAGCCACACTCCTCCTGCCGCATCATCGCAACGGCATCGTAACAAAGCTCCGATAGATATCGGCAATCAGGCCTTCCTGCCTCATCTGCACGAGCGCTCGGTCGAGGCGGTCGAACAGCGACTGTCTGCTTTTGTCCAGCGAATACAGGAGATAAAGCTGGGCATCGCGCCGGTAGTCGAGATCAGCATACTTGAACTCGTTGAAACCCAGCGACAGAAATGCGCGCTCGGTGGCCGCCTTGTTGTTGATGATCAGCATGTCGGTCCGGCCGACGACAAAATCGCGCACCATGTCGCCGTCCTTCTCGTAGGCCTGCGTCTTCAGCGCTGGGCTCTCGTGAAATTCGCTGAAATAGTAGCTGTCGCGGCGATAGCCGATGGTGAAGGACGCGAGATCGGCAAAGCGGCCGACGCTGCGCGCATCCTCCTTGCGCAGCAGAAACGAAACCGTGCGCATCTTGCCGCCCAGCGTCGCGCTGAAACGACCGATGGTGGAACGCTCCGAGGTCTTGGTGAACAGGTAGGGCACGATATCCACCTGCCCTTCCTTCAAGGCCCGCAGGCTGTTGGCCAGAGACAGATGTTTCCACTCGACGCGGTGGCCGACGCGTGCCGCAGCCTCCTCGATGACATGGCGCAAGGGACCGGAATGCCGCTCGGCGCAGTACGCCACCATGTCGGGCGGATTGTCGCGGTAGCTGACCACCAGCGCCGGCCGGTTGTCAGCAAGCGCTGCCGCCCGGGCCGGCAAGCCGCACAGCACGGCGCAGAGTAGCGCCAGTCCGCCGAGCAGGCGTGCCGTCATCCCAGCGCTCCCGGCGCATCGAGCACGCTCATGCGCCCCTCCTCCATGCGCAGCACGCGGTCGGCGGCATGGAAATACTTATCGTCGTGGGTCACGGCGACGATGGTCTTGCCCTGGGCACGCAGCTCCGGCAGCATAACCTCGTAGAAGTACTTGCGGAACTCGGGATCCTGGTCGGCCGCCCACTCGTCGAAGACATAGACCTGCCGGTCGTCGAGCAGGGCGATGATGTAGGCAAGGCGCTTGCGCTGGCCGGTCGACAGGTTGATGGTCGTGAAGGCGCCATCGCGGTACTTGGTCTTGCCGGCTAACCCCATGCGCTTGATCATCGCCTTCACCTTGGCCGCATCGACATCCTGGACGCCGTAGAACCTGTCGAACAGATGGAAGTCGGTGAAGATGATGGAGAAGATTTCCCGGTAATCCGGGTACAGGTCCTGATCCACCTCGTCGTCGTTGATGGCGAGCGCGCCGGAATCGGGGTAATACAGGCCGGTGAGCAACTTCAGCAGCGTCGACTTGCCGCTGCCGTTGCCGCCGACAATGAAGACGATCTCGCCGGCACGCAATTCGAAATCGACCGGCCCGACCTTGAACTGGCCGTTGCCCTCGGCATCCCGGTACTCGAAGCTGACATTGCGGAAACCCAGGCTGCGGAAGCCGATCGGCGGATGAACCGGTGGCTCGCCGACCGGCTGGCCCTTGGTGCCGCCATCAAGCCTGGCTTCCAGTTCGCGCAGGTTATTCACCGCGCCATCGGCCTTGAGAAACAGCGGCAAGGAGCCCACCAGCAGTTCGAGCGGACCGATGATGAACAGGATCGAGGCCGTCAGCTTGATCACCGTGCCCGGCGTCGGCTGCTCGAAATAGGGCCAGATGAACAGCACGACTGCAATCAGCACGTAGAAGAATATCTGCGAGAACATCATGACGAACACCGAGCTGACCCCGGCGCGACTCTTCAGTTCCTGCACCTCCTGCGCGATGCGGCTCTGATGCTGGAACAGGTCGTGGCTCTTGGTGCGGTTGAGCTTGACCTCCTTGAAACCGTCCAGCGTGTGGTTGAGCGACTCGAAGAAAAACACTTCCTGACGCGAGGCCAGGTCGAGGTCGCGAATGATGCCCTTGCGACGGGTTTCGAACACCCAGGCGCCGAGCAAGATGGCCACGATGGTGACGATGAAGCCGCCCGGCGTCAGCCAGGCGATATAGGCCATGGCGAACATCAGCATGATGCCGGCTTCCAGCGAGGCGAACACGACGTTCGCGCTCTGCGAGATCTGCACGGTGTCCTGGGCCAGACAGTTGTAGATCGAACTGTGCCCGGTCTGTTCGATGAACATCAGCTCGGCATGGCGGATCTTGTCGGTGATGCGCGTGCGCACCCGGCACAATACGTCTTCGACCAGCAGCGCCGCCTGGTCGAGCGTGTATTTCTTCGTGTAGACGAAGATGGCAAGAACGACCGCGTAAATCGCCAGCCAGTAGATCTGGATGTCGCCAGAACCGGCAATCTCGTTGATCATGCCGGCGCCATGGTTGATCACGGCCAGCAGCAAGCCGTTTGCCAGACCGGCGACAACCGCGAAAATCAACAACCGGGTGCGGGGATAAGTGGCTTCCTGATCGATAAACTCAAGCAGTCGACTAGCCGGAAAAGCTCGCATGGATTACAGCAACCCCGAGTGCCCCTGGAAAAACAGCAACCGGAACTCCTCCGCAAGGGCAATCGCTCCGGTCGCGCGGATGGTACGTGATATCAGGCCTTGGTCTTGCCTGCTTCGCCGGAAGCCTGGGCAGCGGCAACGACCGCCTTGCCTTCCTTGAGTTGCTCTTCAAAATAGGCGCGGACCTTCGCGGCATCGAAAGTCAGGAAGGTACCGCCAGATTCGAAATGCTGTTTGAAAACTTTGCCGATCGCATAAGTCGCACCTCCATTGATGACCGGCATGGTCACGGCGCCAGTAATTTGGCCAATGAAAGGGATAGCCTTGACGGCACTGGTCACGAGACGCGAAGTTCCGAGGGATGCGGTACCCCCCAGCAGAGCAGCCACTGCGGATCGTCCTGCCTCTTCCTTGAACGGTATGTCATAGGTTTGTGCAAGGCTGTGAAGCATCTTCAATTGGATACCGGTGACAACCACCAAATCCAGCATGGGAACCGGGATCAGACTAGGTACGACCGATCCCAAAGCGTAATTACGGATTACTTTATCAGCCACCAAGCTACGTGGCGTCGCTTCATTCGCCACAACGGCTGCTTCTGTCGCACTCATCTTGGCATCCTTTCCAATAATCAGTCAAAGTTTGAACTCACGCCCTTTTCGGTAACCCTTACTAATGTACGCTAAAGCTCCGGCAATCACAAGAAATAGTCTTCACGGGGGTGTGAATGAAACTGGTGGACGGAATCTCATGCGGCATTGAGCCAGAAGTCATGCCACAGATGGTTGGCGCGCAGGCAGCGAAGGTTAAGCATTGCCTGGGCATTGGCGGGCTTCCACCAAGCGCCGGGGAGTTTGAGGCGCTTCTGGATGACCGAACGATGGGCGCTCTCGACCTCGCCGGAGCCAATGGGAAGGTTGGCGGCGATGGCGCGAGGATAGTCGAACTGGTCGGGGCGATTGGCGATGTAACGCCAGGCGTCGCGAACGGGTTGATCGCCACAGGCGGATTCCGGCTCGACATAAGGCGCCAGGGCATCCATGACGGCACTGACCTGCCCGGCCTTGAAGCGCGCCTTTTGTGCCGCCAGCCACGTTCCCGGCTGCACGGGATCGCAGATATTGGCGGCAGCAGCCAGGTAGTCACACAGGTGGTAGAAATCGATCAGGTAGCAGGCTTGGGCACCAAACTGGCGTTCCATCTGGTCGGCAATCCAGGGGGCGCCATCGCCCAGGCCATGGACATGCGTATGACGATTGAGGCCGCTGCCCAGCGCCAGGCGCTTCAAGTCCTCGCCGGCTGCCTGCGCATCGCCCAGGGTGACGGCACAGACTGGCTCGACCTGCTCCGGGCGACGCACCAGAGACAGCCGGGCCTCCTTCCAGACCAAAGCCCGATGCTTGCGTTTGTCGCCGGCAGCATCCGCCGCCACAGGCTGCACCACCGGGATCATGCTGCCATCGCTTTGCGCGATCAGGGTGAGGGGTGCAATCTTCGCCGCAGACTGGGGAACGATGTCCTGACGGGCCAGGGCACGGGCATGCCGGTAGGTCACGCTGGCCGCCGCACTCAGCGGAATGTCGATGCCGTAGTGTTCTTTGAGCTTCCCGCCCACGCGCCCAAACGGAACGTCGGCGCCAAAGTCGGTGATGGCGCGCTGCAAGGCCCTCGAATAGCCTCGCTGGCAGACCCCGGCCACGGCAACAAAAGGACGCCGCAGCGTTCCGTCGGCTTTGCTGCGGTAGATTTGTTCAATGACCTCGATGTCACCGAAGGTGCTGTGCCAGCGCAGTTTTTTTGCCTGATGGACGACGCCCCCACCTTTCCGTGTCGCCGCACCTTCCGTCTCCGCCAGCCGCTGGCCCCAAGTGTGCAGTATGTCCCGGCCCATGGCGCGCTGTTCGGCATCGTCTGCTCGCTTCACTTCGCCCGTGACGTTCTCCACCAGATCCAGCAACCGCACAATCCGCTCTTTCATCGCCGGGTGCGCTTCCAGCCGTTCCACCAGTTCCGCAGCGCTTCGACTTTCACCGATCGTTTCCATGACCACCCCTCCCCGTTCAGGTTTGTCATGGATAACGTCCCGTCCTTCACCTTCTTTCGCCTTCTCCAGCTTTACCCTTCTGTTCCTCGTTTCACCCAGAACGGCGTCCACAAGTTTCATTCACACCCTCTTCACGGGTTGAGCGTCACTGGGCCGATCATCACCGCCCCATTCTGGCTTGATCAGTCGGGGCTGGTGGGACAGCACCAGAAGTGATTTACAGCCGATCTTGGCGGTTAAATTATACTGAAGATCATCTAGCCGGCCTCACACCGTGGTGAGGCGGTGGGGTTAAAGTGAGTTTGCGAACTTGCGATAACCACTGGAGGCCGGACATGAAATAGTCGTCCCTGCAAAATTCACTTGACGCACCCGAATCCCCACCTGGGCAGGGGACTGATAGCCGGATAGGGTTTTTCAAGAGACATTTCTCGTGCCCATGCTGCCAGCAGCCTTATGAAATCGGGGCGCAATAAAAGAGCCTTAAGGCCCAGACGGGCCATCGCCCGCATCAACCAGCGAATGTTATAGCCCGCCGCACACAACACAGCTTGCAAGGCGTCGCCGATCTGTCCTTTGAGGTGGCAGCGATCCAGCCGGTTATCGCTCTTGAGGTGGCCGATCGCCGGTTCTATCGCCTGTCTGCGCTTGAGCCACCTTCTTTGCTGTTTCGTCAGCGACCTGTACTTGCCGCGATGGATGATCTCGACGCCGGGGTTGTCGTCATCCACCCCTCGGTAGCCCAGGTCGACTACCGCTTCCTTCGGCTTCCTGCCCGTGTCCTCCAGCAGGATGGTCGTCTGCTCCAGTTGAGCGCTCAGGACATGACCATCATAGGGGTTGCCCGGAAATGTCCGGGCGCCAACCATCAGGCCGCTCTTGTGTGTGACCGCAAAGCTGGCCTTGACACCAAACTCGTAGGGCTTCCTGGCTTTGCCCTTGCCAATACATTCGACTTCCGGTGCATGCAGGGCATAGAGCTTGTCCTTGTCTTTCGGCTGCTGGATGCGGATCCGTTCTGCACGCTCCCGTATCGTGCTCAGTCGGGTCAGGCTGACGGCTGATGCCGATTGTGCTTGCGGTAGTTTGCGACCCACTTCCCGCAACAGGATGCCCAGAATGGTGCGCTGACGCTTGACGACCTTCCTCATCCTCCGGAATTGCTTGGCGAGGGCGTAGCCGCCTGCCCGGCGCCGCAGTTCCTTGCCTTCCTTGACGAAGGTTTGCTTGAGTTCAATGCCGACATTCTTGGCAGCCTGCACGACTTTGTGCCGGGTAATTTCCAGTAGCCGGCTATCGACGGGATGGGCAATGGCTTTCTCCTGGACGGTGCTGTCGACGATGACGCGTTCGAATTCTTCCGGCTTGATCGCCTTGCTCTGAAACGCCGCATCGATGGTGGCCTTGAGCAGTTCTTGTACCCCGGCTTCACCAATGATGGTGCGAAATCTTCCGACCTGGGTGGCGTCGCATGGCAGTTTCGGCTCGTAGTAGTCCATCCCGCTGAAGTATTGCCAGACGACATTCTCTGACCATCTCTCGACAACGGCTTCATCGCTCAGATCGTTCGCATGCTTGAGGTACAGCAGCGAGGCCATCAGCCGGATGCTCAGCCGTGGCCGACCGGCATTGCTCACACCTCCACCCGCTACCGCGAGGGTCGGACCAAACAGGTCTTCGCCTTCTGCCGTCTGACTTTCCTTTGCCTTCCGTGAAAACGACGGAGACAGTGCTGTCTCGATCTGCCCCCACGGCATCCTCTGCGCCAATACCGCCAGCGGATGTTTCAGGTCGATCATCTGGTCCAGCCGAGCACGGAAAAAGTCGTCAGTCATGGCTCAATTTCCCTCAGGTTTCCGCCACCATTATCGCGTTTCCTGAGAGTTCTATCTGTCGCATTTCCAATGACTTCCCGTGTGTTCATGCGGGTTCCAGGCCTTTTGCAGGGACGACGAAATATAGCGGAATTGACCTGCACTCGAACAACAGCGTGGTGACGGTGACGGACGAAACAGATCGGGTCGTAGCGGAGAAACGGCTGCCGAATGACATATCCAAGATTGTCGGATTCTTGCTGCCGTGGCGCGATGAACTGGTCGGCGTGGTGGTCGAATCCACCTACAACTGGTATTGGCTGGTAGATGGTTTGCAGGACGCCGGGTTCGAGGTGAAGTTGGCCAATAACGGTGCCATCAAGAAGTATGACGGTCTTAAGCACAGCGGCGACGAAGCGGACGCCAGACAGCTGGCGCATCTGTTGCGGCTGGGCATCTTGCCCACAGGCACCATCCTCTCACCGGAACATAGAGCTACACGCGATCTGGCCAGGAAGCGCATGCAGCTGGTACGCAGCCGCACCAGTCACATCCTAGCCATCGAGAACATCATGGCGCGTCAGCAGGCGGTGAAGATCACCAGCAACCACATCAAGCGCCTGACAACCGGCGACGTGGATCAGATGGGACTGCCGGCAGATGTCGCACTGGCCGTCCAGAGCAATCTCGCGGTTGTGACCACCCTCGGCGCGCAGATCGATCTGCTGGAAAAGCGTCTGCAAGAAAGACTCGATGAACGCCCCGAGTATGCGTTGCTGACCAGCGTTCCCGGTATCGGCCGCATCCTGGCCGCCATCATTCTGCTGGAAACCGGACCAATCGAGCGCTTTCGTGCCGTCGGCAACTACGCTTCCTATGAGCGCTGCGTCGATAGCCAGCACCTCTCCAACGGCAAGAAGAAGGGAGAAGGCAATGTCAAGAATGGCAACAAGTATCTGGTCTGGGCTTTTGTCGAAGCTGCCAACTTCGCATTGCGCTTCAACGCCGAAGCCAAGCGCTTCTACGAACGCAAGAAAGCCAGGACCAACAACGTGGTGGCGACCAAAGCGCTGGCGCACAAGCTGGCGCGTGCCTGTTTCCATATCCTGAAGGAGCGCCAACCCTTTGATGTGACGCGCTGTTTCGCATGACGGCAATCCCGGTAAGGGGCCTGGACGACGAGCCATGAGTCTGAATGGGATGCCGCTGTCCGTCACCCGAGCAGCAAAGCGAATCGCCTGCAACGTGAGCCAGCAAGGGGTTGGCGCCGGAATACCGGCAGCCACGAGTCTGTGCAATCCATTGGACACGAAGCGGCACCAAGGTTCTTCTGGGGCGGCCTGGCCGCCAGGGCGAAAGCGGATCATCGCTGATCGCTTGATCCTGATGGGTGACTGGCGCGATTCGTTCGCAGCCACGATTTGAAGAAACTGGCGCGGTCAGCTACTGCGAGGGAAAGATGGAGAATTTCAAAACCGGCGGCTTGCGCCGCCATGTAATCGTTTACTCGCTTGACACCGGCCGGCTAATGGGTGACGAGCCTGTCAGAAATTTTGTGTGTGAGGCATAACATGTCGAAAAGGAGCATGTATGCCAAGCAAGAAGAAGCTGGCGGCGACGTTGCCGCACATTCCCAAAGAAGTGATTGACCAGTTTGTCAGCGGTCCGATGACGGCGGAAGCGGTAAATGCCGCATCGATGGCCTTCAAGAAAGCGCTGATCGAACGCGCTCTGGGTGCTGAGTTGAGTCACCACCTGGGCTACCCGCCTGGCACCGACAAGCCGGCCGGGAAGGCCAACCACCGCAACGGCGTCAGCGGCAAGACCGTTCTGACCGACGACGGGCCACTGCGGATTGAGGTACCCCGTGACCGGGCCGGCAGCTTCGAGCCGGTATTGATCCCCAAGCACGAACGGCGCTTTACCGGCTTCGACGACAAGATCATCGCCATGTACGCGCGCGGCATGACCGTGCGGGAAATCCAGGGCTTTCTGGTCGAGCAGTACGGCACCGAGGTCTCGCCCGAATTCATCAGCTCGGTCACCGACGCCGTGATGGCGGAAGTGACCGCCTGGCAGGGTCGTCCGCTGGAGCCGATGTATCCGGTCGTGTTCTTCGACTGCCTGCGGGTGAAGATTCGCGAGGATGCCGTGGTTCGCAACAAGGCCATCTACCTGGCCCTGGGCATCCTGCCCGACGGAACACGCGACATTCTCGGCCTGTGGATCGAGAACACAGAAGGCGCGAAGTTCTGGATGAAGGTCTTCAACGATCTGAAGACCCGCGGTGTAGCCGACATCCTGATTGCCGTGACGGATGGCCTGAAGGGCATGGCCGAGGCGCTGAGTGCGGTGTTTCCGGCCACGACGCTGCAAACCTGCATCGTGCATCTGATCCGCAACAGTCTGGACTACGCCAGTTGGAAGGAACGCAAGGCGCTGGCAGCGGCGATTAAGCCGATTTACACCGCGCCGAGCGCCGAGGTAGCACAGGCCGAACTGGATAGCTTCGCGGCGGGGCCGTGGGGGACGAAGTTTCCGACCGTTGTGGCGGCTTGGCGCCGCGCTTGGGATCGCGTAATTCCGTTCTTTGCGTTTCCCCCGCCAATCCGCAAGGTGATTTATACGACCAATGCCATCGAGAGCGTCAATGCCCGGCTGCGCAAGATCATCAAGACACGCGGGCATTTCCCGAGCGATGACGCGGCCACCAAGCTGATCTGGCTGGCCCTGCGCAACATCACGGCCGATTGGGCGCGAGCCGCCAGGGACTGGATGGAAGCAATGAACCAATTCGCGATTCTCTACGCCGAACGGTTTGAAGCGAGCCGTGGATAAAATGACCACCGACTTTCCCACCGCGCCGCTCGCCCCCGGCCATAGAGGGGCCGGCGGCGGCACCGTGGAAAAGTCTCTCTCCGCCTCACACACAGAAATTCTTACACTCCCTGGGTGACCCCTTTACGCATTTACCTTTAAGCATTTACGCACTTATAGTCCTACACCCCAGCCATCAAGACATCGACAGCGCGATTGATTCGGTCACCCTGGTCTGCCACGCTGCCTGCGCGTCGCAAGCTTGAGCGCCGCACAGCGGCAATCAGACGGGTTGCAAGAACCAAGCGCAGGCCATCGTGCAACACCTCTGGGTTCAAGTCTTTAACCGCTGGGTAGTCGGCCAACAAAGGAATCACCACCACCGCCGGGTCGGGTGGCAACAGATCGCTTTCGACCACAACCATCTTCACCCCGTTGTATTCAGCCACGTCGTACCGGGTTAAGTGCTCCACGAAGCCCCCCCAGGCGCACTCATGATGTCAGTCAACGGGTGCCCATTGCTTTCATGCCAAGCCGCTTGTGCAGCAAAGGCCTCGGTGTTTTGCTTAAGCCAATGCATATGCCGTGCACTGGCCACTGCTTTCTTGAGCGCCGCTTCGGCCACTGCAGACACATTGATCTCCAATGCTTTTGCACAATCCAACACTTCAGCATCCAGCGTCAGAGAAGTCTTGCGTTTGGTTGTTGATACCATTTTTAGTACTCCATATATATACCGCAACACTATACCGCCCTTAAAGGGAAAGTAAAGCAACTCCAGGGCAATCGCACGAATGCCGATGTCGTGAACCCTGCGCCAGCGGCAACCAGCACCGCCTCGCTCACGGAAGAAGCAACCCGGCGGCACCACCGCGTGCAATAAACGGCGGATTCAACAGCGGCCGGTTCAGCCCATACCGGAATCGCGCGCCTGCCAGAGTCGTCACCTTACCGCCCGCCATTTCGAGCACACACTGCCCGGCCGCCGTATCCCACTGGCTGGTCGGCCAAAAGCGCGGATAGATATCGGCCAACCCCTCGGCAATGCGACAAAACTTCAGCGAACTTCCCGCTGCCATGAACACATACACCTCCGGCAGGCGGTTCAGCATCGGCCAATCAATCGGCACAGGCATCAAACAGCCACCACTCCCCGCCCCCGCAACGCCGCCATCACCTGCGCCACGCAATCTTCCAGCGACTGCCCGCCGGTATCCACTACCAGTTCCGGCTTCAGCGGCGGCTCATAGGGGGACGAAATGCCCGTGAATTCCTTCACCTCGCCCGCCCGGGCCCGCGCGTACAGCCCCTTCACATCCCGCCCTTCGCACACTTCCAGCGGGGCGGCGCAATAGATCTCGATAAAGTCGCCATGCGGAAACAGGCTGCGCGCCTTGTCTCGGTCTTCGCGAAAGGGCGAGATAAACGCCGTCATGGCGATCACCCCGGCTTCCAGCATCAGCTTGGCCGATTCGGCAATGCGGCGGATGTTCTCGCGCCGGTCGTCAATCGAAAAGCAGAGGTTGCTGCACAGGCTATGGCGCACGTTGTCGCCATCCAGTACAAAAGTGCGGCATCCGCCCATACACATCCTCAAACCGCACAATGTCATCCTCGCCCAGATAACTCCCCGATTGCACCTCGATCATTTCCAGCGTGACCTTGCCGGGGTTATCCAGCCGGTGTTGCGATTTCAGGAAGCTGTGGAGCACTTCGACATGGGGGACCGGAGTCCTGTCCTTGAGAACGCCTTTTATCTGTTCAAGGCGATCTTTGACCCGAAGACGGAGCCCCCAACCTTCGATAGCCAGCAACAGTCGTTCGCGTAGGTGAAACGCCGCCTAGAAGAGCTCTTCCCAAGGTGAGACCAGCACCTGTCCAGATAGAAAATCATTTCCGCAACAGTGCATCAAACCCGCGTCAATACTGGCTTTCAGAACGGCTTGGAAGCTGGCATTGCGGAGAACAAATATTGATAACCATCTGAAAATTCGATATTATTCGATGAACTTGAAAACCGGCAACGTCGCAAGGCGTTCGTGAGTTCGAATCTCACCGCCTCCGCCATGAAAGTGGCCAGGAGAGTGTCATGAGTCACAAGCATCTGCACCTGTTGCGCAGCCTGTTCCAGG
>Ga0172375_10000989_pt1 | contig 45987 bp, 51 predicted proteins | sample LakKiv1m_FD_114537 | JGI IMG/M metagenome (GOLD analysis project Ga0172375, IMG submission 114537) | Freshwater microbial communities from Kabuno Bay, South-Kivu, Congo - kab_092012_11.1m | ecosystem: Environmental > Aquatic > Freshwater > Lake | place: Democratic Republic of the Congo... | reverse complement strand
CCAGAGGGGAATTGGGGATCATTCTTGTGAACTCCGCAAGCCTTGCAAGGTCCAGCTTTGGGTCGCCCTTGAACTAGTACGGCCCGTGGGAGGTCCCGATAGCGATCGCCAGGCTGTCGCAGCCCGTTTCTTTGACAAACCTTTCGGCTTCCGAAGGGTCGGTGTATGTAGCATCCTTTGCCGCGACTTTTACCGCATCCTCGACTCCCGCCAGCTTTCCGAGCTCGGCCTCTACCGTCACTCCTTTTGCATGGGCGTAATCGACCACCCTTTTTGTGAGCTGGATATTTTCTTCAAGGGGATACTTTGAGCCGTCTATCATGACGGAAGAAAATCCGCCGTCAACGCAGGATTTGCAGATCTCAAAATCCTCGCCATGGTCAAGATGAAGGGCTATCGGAAGATCGGCTGTCATAAGGGCCGCTTCCACCAGTTTTATTAAGTACTCGTGCCTGGCGTACTTTCTCGCTCCTGCCGATACCTGAAGGATCAGCGGCGCTTTCTGCTCCTTGGCGGCGTCCACGATGCCCTGCAGGATCTCCATATCGTTCACGTTGAACGCTCCGACCGCATACCCTCCGGTGTAGGCCTTTTTGAACATTTCTCTCGTTGAAACAAGCGGCATAATATTCCCCTTTCTTTTCAAAACTATATTTTTATTATAACATAATGTATAATATTCCAATAATAATATGTTCAGGCTGAAACCTACTCTTCTGATCGCTATCAGTTTTTTGCTGGTCATTCTGACCGGAGCCGTGCTTCTGTGCCTGCCGGTCTCATCCGCCAGCGGGACTTTCACCAACTTCATCGATGCCTATTTCACCTCCAACTCTGCGACGTGCGTAACGGGGCTTGTAACGCTTGACACAGGCACCCATTTCTCTCTTTTCGGGATAATCGTGATAATGCTGCTGATCCAGGTCGGGGGGCTCGGCTACATGACCTTCTCCACTTTTTTGATGGTCCTTTTAAGGAAAAGGCTGTTCATCTCCGAAAAACTGATGGTCCAGGAGGCGTTGAACATCTATTCCACAAAAGATGTGTGGAATGTCATAAAGAAGATCTTCGGCATCGTCTTTGTGATAGAAGGCATCGGCGCGGTGATACTTTTTTTCAGGTGGCTTCCCGAGATGGGCCTTCAAAAAGCCCTTTTATACGGGATCTTTCACAGCGTTTCGGCCTTTTGCAACGCCGGCTTCGCCCTGCCGGCCAACTTTGCCAACCTGACAGCGTATAAGACCGATATTGTGATAAATCTGACAATAACTTCTTTAATAATCCTCGGAGGCCTGGGTTTCCTGGTGATAGCCGATATCATTCAGAACAGGCGCTTTTCGCTCCATTCAAAGATCGTCATCTGGACGACCCTGTTCTTATTATTCACCGGAACTGTCATGATCTTTGCGATCGAATATTCGAACAACCATACAATAGGACAGCTCGGCCTGGGAGGCAAGCTGCTTTCTTCATATTTCCAGGCTGTAACGCCAAGGACTGCGGGGTTCAACACCCTCCCGATAGAAAATTTTTTCCATCCGACCCTGCTCCTGATGATGGTCCTTATGTTCATAGGCGCGAGCCCGGGAGGCACCGGCGGCGGGATAAAGACCACGACCTTCACGCTGATCTGCGCCACGATCTGGGCAACCCTGAGGGACCAGAAGAACACGATAATCGCCGAGAGAAAGATACCTGCTGAGGTGATCAGAAAAGCTTTTGCCATATTTTTTCTTTCTGTGAGCGTCATTGCGGTAGGGACATTTTTTCTTGACGGGTTCGAGCCTTTTTCGCTTCTCCAGCTCGGTTTTGAGGTCTTCTCGGCCTTCGGCACGGTAGGGCTGTCTACAGGGATAACCCCGCACCTGTCCTCCGCGGGAAAGATAGTTATAATAACGGTGATGTTCATAGGCAGGGTCGGCGCCCTGTCGCTTCTGCTGGGCCTTTCGCCGGAAAGACCAAAGACAACTCTGGAATACCCGAAAGAGGGTGTCTCGATAGGATAGATAAGGAGGTAAAGAGATGAAAAAGCAGTTCGCAGTGCTCGGGCTCGGAAGGTTCGGATCAAAGGTCGCAAGGGAGCTGTTCTACCGCGGCCAGGAAGTGATAGTGATCGACAGGGACGAGAGCAAGATCAATTCGATCAGGGACGAGGTTACCCATGCTTTTGTCGGCGACATCACCCACGAGGATACGCTGAAGGAGGCTGGTGTGGCCGACTGCGACATCGCCGTGATCGCGGAAAGCTCGAACATAGAATCGAACATCATCGCCGGCCAGATCTGCAAAGGGTTTGGAATAAAAAAGGTCATCGCCAAAGCGCAGAACACCATCCACGGGAAGATACTCACCAAGCTTCAGATAGACCAGGTGGTGTACCCCGAGCAGGACACAGCCATCAAACTCGTCAACAAACTGACGTCCGACAGGATACTGGATTATATAGAAATGGGAGAACATATAAACATCGTTAGCGTCGAAGCCCCGGCCAAGATGGAGAACCTGACCATCAGGGAGCTGGCTCTGCGCAGAAGGTTCCACGTGACCATACTCGGCATAAAGCGCGGCGAAGAGCTCATCTTCAACCTGACCGACGACAACATCGTTGAAAAGGGGGACGTCCTGATCGTGTTCGGCGAGACCGAAAACCTGAAAAAACTGAACCTGGACCTGACGCATAAGACATGACAACAGTCTACAACACGGATCTTCCAAAACTGAAACTGTTCAGCCGCGGCAAAGTCCGCGACATATACGATCTTGGGGAAAACCTTCTTATAGTGGCAACCGACCGGCTCTCCGCTTTCGATGTCATTATGCCTGATCCTATCCCAAGAAAAGGAGAAGTTCTTACAAAGATATCTCTTTTCTGGTTTGACGCGCTTAAAGACATCATCGGGAACCACCTTATATCAGCCAATGTCAAAGATTATCCTAAAGAATGCCATGAATACGCGGCGGACCTCAAAGACCGCTCTATGCTGGTAAAAAAGTCAAAGCCGTTCGCTGTCGAGTGCATCGTCAGGGGGTATATTTCCGGCTCGGGATGGAAAGACTACCAGAAGACCGGGATGATCTCGGGCATAAAACTCCCTGCGGGCCTTAGAGAATCGGACAAACTTCCACGGCCGATCTTTACTCCCTCAACAAAAGAAGCTGTAGGCGCACACGACGTGACCATAGACTTTGAGAGCACAAAAGGCATCGTCGGCGAAAAGGCTGCGGAGCGTATAAAAGAGGCTTCTGTCGCGCTCTACAATAAGGCCTCGCAGATAGCCGACAAAAAAGGCATTATCATCGCCGACACAAAATTCGAGTTCGGCTATCATAATGATGAAATAATACTGATAGATGAGGTCCTCACTCCCGACTCCTCACGCTTCTGGCCAAAAGACGACTACCAGCCCGGCAGAGGCCAGAAAAGCTTTGATAAGCAGTTCACAAGGGACTATCTTTTATCTATAAAGTGGGATCAGAAGCCGCCTGCTCCTCATCTGCCCGAAGAGATCGCAAAAAAGACGTCGGAAAAATATCTGGAGGCGCTGGAGAGATTGACGGGCTGATAAATCCGGTTCCTTTATCGCCCTCTTTTATTTTGACCTGACGGATCTTTGTTCCATCAGACCGGAAATGAATTTTACCAGCGGACCATAGTCGCCCGGGTCAGCGGCCTTCAAAGCATCAATATAATGTTTTCTGATGCCGCCTTCACGGATAAGGTCTTTGTCCGGCCAGACAGGCAGTTCACAACCTTTGTTGAAGAGAAATATATCCGAGGCCAGCCGGGCATGGCGCCCGTTGCCGTTGACAAAAGGATGTATCTTTACCAGCCGGTGATGCAGGCGTACGCTCTGTTCAAAGACAGCCGGCCCGCCCTGGTTTTTCTCCCAATAAAGGATATCATCGACAAGCGCCTTCATTTCCTCCTGTATCGAATGCCAATCCACACCAAGATTATAATTGCTTGTCCTGAACTTCCCCGCCCACTGCCAGGTCTCATCGAACATTTCTTTGTGCAGTTTTTTGAAGCCTTCGACATTTGTCTTCAAATGCCGTTTTTCAAGCAAATATTTTCTGGAAGCTTTCAGGATATTGGCCGCTTCCCATTCGTTCAATTCCGAACGGGTCGTTATATGCTGCGGTATCAGGCCGGAAAGATCATCTATAGGCGTTGCGCCGGGGACATTTTCAAGGAGCGGCATTATTCCTCCCATAGCTCCGGCCCGGGGGCGGCCGCCAGCTCATCCGTCAGTTTTTTCAGCTGATAGGCATATGCTTTATCTTCCGGGGACTGACTTTCAAGCGCCATATTCGAAAATGTCCTGTCAACAAGTTTCTTTGCCTTGATCTGCGCCTGCTCCCTTATCATTGCCTCAAGCGTCCGTCTGGAAGATATCACACAAAGGAATTCGCACTCGAGAGCGGCGGCAACTCCGGCAACAGTTTTTACAGCGCAAGATCCTGCGTTGTCTTCTATCCTTGAAAGGAGCGGCTGGCTGATCTTCAGCCGTTTGGCCAGCTGTTTTTGCGTCATGCCCAGCGCCTGCCTGATATCCTTCAATCGCCGGCCTATCTTTTCCGCCGGCACAGGATTTCCCGCCTTTGCGGCAGCTGATACCTGCCTTAGCTTTAAATCTTTTAATTTAGACATTCAAATTGCCTCCTTAGCTAAATATAACCTATATGTTATATCGTGTCAAGGGGGTTATTACTTGCATGATAGAGGCTCGCCAATGTTTGCTTTTAGGTGTATAATCAGCTTTTATGCAAAACGCTTCCAACGAGACCTTAAAGACCATTGCCGAAAGGCACAGCACCAGGGTATTTTTGGATAAACCGGTTCCGGAAGAGGATCTCATAAAGATGCTTGCCGCCGCCAATCAGGCGCCGTCCGCCCATAACCAGCAGGCCTGGAAGTTCATCGTCATTGAAGGTCAAAAGAAGGCCGGGCTCTCTGCCCTGATATCCGCGCGGTCGCAGGATTTTCCCAAAGCCTCTGCCGCGCTGCTCCGGATGGCGGCAAGGAGCATTTCAAGCGCTCCTGTGGTGATAGCTGTCGCCAATTCCGGGGAGCTGATCAAGAGGGGGAAAGAGCTTTTTGAGATGGACAGCGGGCCGGTCCATGATTTTTTCAGGACAATGGAGATACAGAGCTCGTCTGCCGCGGTGGAAAACATGCTGATCGCCGCGACCTCGCTTGGGATCGCCACGGTCTGGCTCGGTATAATGTTCCTTATAAAAGACGATGTCCTTGAATATCTTGACGAGCCTAAAGGGGAGTTCATGGCGGTCATTTGCGCCGGCTATCCCGAAAAAGAAACCGCCTCCCCCAAAAAACGCCACCTTAACTGGCTGGTGAAAAGATTGAAATAATTTCCTGCTATCCTCTCTAATGTATAATTAACATATGAACATCCTCGCCATCGAAACCTCCTGCGACGAAACCTCTGCGGCCGTCATAAAAGACGGAACAGAGATATTATCGAATATTGTTTCATCACAAACTGAATTTCATAAAAAATACGGCGGCATAGTGCCGGAAATAGCATCGAGAAAGCATATTGAAGCTATCAGTTCTGTTATTAAAGAAGCCATGGAAAGGTCCGGAAAGGCTTTCAAGGACGTTGATGCGGTGGCCGTCACCTTCGGCCCGGGGCTTCCCGGCTCGCTTATGGTCGGCCTCTCCGCCGCAAAAGCCATCTCTTTCGCTCTCATGAAACCGTTAATAGGAGTGAATCATCTTGAGGGACATATATATGCGAATTTTCTATCCTCACCCCGCTTCGCTAACGCTCAGCACCCCTCTCCATCAATGATGGAGAGGGGTCGGCGAGCTTGCGAGCCGGGGGTGAGGTTTCCCTTTATTTGCCTCATCGTCTCCGGCGGCCATACCCAGATAGTTCTTGTGAAAGATCATTGTGAATATGAAACTCTGGGAAGAACCCGCGATGACGCTGCCGGAGAAGCGTTCGATAAAATAGCAAGATTCCTCGGCCTCGGATATCCCGGCGGCCCGATCATTGATAAATTGGCAAAAGAAGGAAATCCAAAGGCCGTGAACTTCAAAAGGCCGATGATCGAGGATGAGTTCGGCTATGACTTCAGCTTCAGCGGCATAAAAACAGCGGTGGTTTATTATGTGAAAAAATCCTCACCCCGCTTCGCTGACGCTCAGCACCCCTCTCCATCAATGATGGAGAGGGGTCGGCGAGCTTGCGAGCCGGGGGTGAGGATTGCCGACCTCGTCGCCTCCTTCCAGCTCGCCGTCGTAGAAACTCTCGTTGAAAAAACCCTCCGCGCGGCAAAAGAGAAGAACGTGAAGACCGTTGCGCTCGCGGGAGGCGTTTCAGCCAACAGCCTCCTGAGGAAAATGCTTAAGGAGGTTTGCGAGAAAGAAAATATCGCCTGTGTTATTCCGCCGGTGGAGTTTTGTACAGATAACGCAGCAATGATAGGTTGTGCCGGATATTTTAGATCGAAAAAAGGATTTATTTCGGATTATTCTCTGGCTATTCAATCGACCGCGAAGCTGTAATTTCTTAACTAGCCCCTAGTCCCTAGCCCCCAGTCCCTACTTCACTTCCATCTCCGCCAATAATCTTGATATCGCGCCCGCGACCTCTTTTGTTTCGGGCTTTAAGAGGTCCTCAAAGGTAAAGATGTTCCTCCCTTTCTGAAGGGCCGCCTGGATCTGAGGGGAATTGAACAGTTCTATTGTCTTCAGCGCGTTCAGACGGACCTGTTTTTCAAGCATCCTCTTAACATCCTTTTTGTCGGAATAAGAATAGCACAAAGATAATGTGCTCCACTCGAGGTCCCCTTCCGGTTCATAAGAGGGCCCGTAAAAAGAGGCCATTTTTTTGAGGTCGTCCATGCATTTTTCGACCATCCTCACTGTGTCCGCCGGCGGATATATCACGTACCTTTTCCAAAGAGAACCGTTAAGCAGGGCAAAAGACCAGCCTGCCCTGTTGTATGCCTTGGCAAAGTACAGAAGCCCGAGCGCGCTTCCCGGCAGGGGAAGGCCTTTTTCAAGCGAATAATTTGATGCCGTGGTAAGGACCTGCTGTATCCACTTGTCGGCGTCCGCATAGAGCTTTATCTGCCTGTAAAGCTCTGTGACGGAGCCTTCGATAAAACGATTGGTCACGATCCCCTTCCTGTAAGCGGCCGCTATGTAATAAGGGAATATGAGCTCCGCCGTTTCTTTGTCTGTAAGGCCGGAGCTAAGGATCTTGTCGGCGTTCAAAAGAACGGCATTGTAGGCGTAAATAGCGTTCTCAAGGGCACCCACATCTTCCCTTGCCAGGGCCTTATTGAAAATACTTTTTATAAGGTCGGCTTTTGTATATGCCCGTGTTTCAAAAGTCGCCGCTGACCGGGCCTCATTTGTCGGGGACGGAAAGGCTGCCTGGCAGAGCGCGGCAAAGAGGAGCAATGCGATATATTTCTTCATTTTTGCTGTTTTCTCAATAATATCATAAATAGAAATACCCCGCAAAGTATTATATAATTACAGCATGGCTGTCACAAAAAAGGACACGGAGTACGCCGCCAGCCTTGCCAGGCTCGGTTTGAGCGAGGAAGAAAAAGAGCTGTTCACCGGGCAGCTGAACGATATACTCGGCTATATCGACGCCATAAACTCAGTTGATACAAAGGACGTTCTGCCTGCGGTTTTTTACGGCCCGGGAGGAGCAAAGGCTTTCAGCACTCCGATGAGGGAAGATGCGGCCGTCCCATTTAAAGAGCCTAAAAAGATCCTGGGGGCCGCTCCCAGGCTTGAAGACAACATGTTCCGGGTCCCGAAGATACTCGACCCGGAAGAGTGAGCCGATATGGAACTTAATACCCTTGCCGCTCATGAACTGGCCGAAAAGCTGAAAGACAAAGAGATAAGCTGCACCGAGCTTATCGAAGCGGTCTATAAACGCATCGAAGCCGTCGAGCCCGAGATCAACGCTTTCAATACTTTAACAAAAGAACTCGCCCTTAAAAAAGCAAAAGAGCTCGATGACTCCCGCCCCTGGGCCCTGAACCCTGGACCCTCTCTAAGGGGCATCCCCATCGCCATCAAAGACAACATGTGCACGGACGGGATACGGACGACCTGCTCGTCAAAGATACTTGAAAATTATGTCCCGCCCTATAATGCGACCGTTGTCGATCTTGTGCTTGAAGCGGGGATGATACCTGTAGGCAAGACCAACCTGGACGAGTTCGCGATGGGCTCGTCAACCGAGAACTCCGCTTATAAGACGACAAAGAACCCGTGGGACCTAAAAAAAGTCCCCGGCGGCTCTTCGGGCGGCGCCGCGGCTTCTGTTGCCGCGGATGAAACAATACTTTCACTCGGATCGGACACCGGCGGCTCGATCAGGCAGCCGGCTTCTTTTTGCGGCGTCACGGGGCTGAAGCCGACATACGGGAGGGTTTCAAGATACGGGCTGATCGCTTTTGCCTCTTCTCTTGACCAGATCGGCCCGATAACAAAGGACGTGACAGATGCCGCACTGCTGATGAACATCCTGGCAAAACATGACCCCAAAGATTCCACATCTGCCAATATCCCATCCCCGGACTATACAAAGTCGCTGGTAAGAGACGTCAAAGGCCTGAAGATAGGCCTGCCCAAAGAGCTATTCGGCGAAGGCATCGACGGGAATATTAAAAAGTCCGTGATGGAAGCAGTGGAAATATTTGAAAAGCTGGGGGCAAAAGTGAAAGAGATCTCCCTCCCGTCTTTTAAGCACGCCCTTGCCGTCTACTATATAATCGCTCCCGCGGAAGCTTCGTCAAATCTGGCCCGCTATGACGGAGTGCACTACGGCCGCAGGTCGGACAAAGAAAAAGACCTCATGGAGATGTACCTCAACACCAGAAGGGAAGGCTTTGGACCGGAGGTCAAAAGAAGGATAATGATAGGCACCTATGCCCTCAGCTCAGGCTACTACGACGCCTATTACCTGAAGGCGCAAAAGATAAGGACGATCATAAAAGAAGACCTTGAAAAAACTTTCGGCGATGTTGATGTTATGATGACGCCAACCACCCCCACCGCCGCTTTCGGGATAGGAGAAAAGACCTCCGACCCCCTTTCGATGTACCTGTCGGACATAGCAACGATACCCGTCAATCTTGCGGGGATCCCGGCGATCTCGGTCCCGTGCGGCTTTGACAAAGGGCTTCCTGTAGGCCTACAGATAATAGGAAGGCCTTTCGATGAAGGGACGCTTTTCAGGGCAGCTTATACCTTTGAGAGCGAGACTGATTTTCATAAGAGGAAACCCGCTTTATGAATTATGAAACGGTTATAGGGCTTGAAACTCACGCCCAGCTCCTGACAGAATCAAAGATGTTCTGTTCCTGTTGTGCAAAATTCGGGAACTCTCCCAACTCAAACATCTGCCCCGTGTGCACCGGCCAGCCGGGGTCCCTTCCGGTAATGAACAAAAAAGCCGTTGAGCTTGCGGTCATGACGGCGCTGGCCCTTAACTGCAGGATCAACACCGAGAGCATTTTTGCGCGGAAGAACTACTTTTATCCTGACCTTCCCAAAGACTACCAGATCTCCCAGTTCGAGCGGCCTCTTGCGGAGAACGGTTATCTTGAGATCGAGGTCAACGGCCGGAGGCGAAAGATAGGGATCACAAGGGTCCACCTTGAGGAGGATGCCGGAAAACTTGTCCATAAAGGCAGTGCCGGAATAAAAGGAGCCGACTATTCCCTTGTCGACCTGAACAGGACCGGAACCCCGTTGATGGAAATAGTCAGTGAGCCGGACATCAGGAGCCCCGAAGAGGCCAGGATATTCATGGAGGAGCTTGCACATATACTCCGCTATCTTGAGGTGTGCGACGCCAAGCTCGAGGAAGGCAGCATCAGGTGCGATGCCAATCTCTCGCTCCGGCCTGCCGGAGAAAAAAAGCTCGGCACCAAGACCGAAGTAAAGAACATGAACTCTTTCAAGGCGGTACAGAAAGCTCTTGAGGCCGAGGTAAAAAGACAGACGCAGATGCTGACCGACGGGGCAAAGATCACGCAGGCGACGCTCCTTTTTGATGAGGCAACGGGCCTGGTCAGCCAGATGAGGAGCAAAGAACACTCGCATGATTACAGGTATTTTCCCGACCCGGACCTTCTGCCGCTGAAGATCACGCTTGAGATGCTTGAAAAAGCCAAGGGCTCCCTTACGGAGCTTCCGATAGACAAGTTCAAGAGGTTCGTTTCGGACTACGGCCTTCCGCCGTCGGACGCGGAGACCCTTGTCGCGTTAAAGGAAATGGCGGATTTTTTTGAAAGGACAGCTCTTTTGCTGAGCGAACCGAAGCTTATCGCCAACTGGCTGATAAGCGATATCTCGGCCTATCTGAACGCAAAGGGCACGGTCATATCAGGGACAAAACTGACGCCTGAGCTTCTTTCCGGGATGATCCGGCTCATCAAGGACGGGACGATCGGGGGAAAGACCGCAAAGGATATCGTTGTCCGCATCCTGGAGACGGGGAAAAGCGCAAAAGAGCTTGTTGAGAGCTCCGGAGCGACGCAGATCTCTGACGAGAGCGCACTTCTTGGCATAGTAAACACCGTGATATCGGAGAACGCTCCGTCCGTTGAGGCATTCACAAGCGGCAAGGACGCCGCATTAAAGTTCCTTATAGGCCAGGCGATGAAGCTTTCAAAAGGGAGGGCAAATCCGCAGGTGCTGGAAGGCTTATTCAAAAAACAGCTGAGGCGTTAGGCTCTTATTGCGTATTTATTCCTGATATCTTCGACCTTTTTCACAACCACATCCATTTCAAGCGGCTTGTTCAGATAACCCTCGACATTGAGGTCGGTCGTCTCTTTGAAGGCCGCCTGGGTCTCGACAGCCGTCATCATGACCACCGGTATGTTCTTCAGCTCTCCGTCGCTCTTCAAACGCTTCAAAGTGGTGATCCCGTCGTCGCCCGGCATCATGATGTCCAGAAATATCAGGTCCGGCCTTTTTTCCCTGGCCATGTCAAAGCCCTGTTTTCCGTTCTCGGCAAGGAATATTTTGTAGTCACCCTGCGTTTCCATCAAAAACTTGAACGCCGATGTGTAGCTCGGCTCGTCGTCGATCATGAGTATTTTGTATTCGCTCATAAGACCTCCGGACGAAACGGATACAATATAGTATAGCGTTTTATCCGTATTTGTCAAAGGCCGTCATTTGAGTGTTATAATCAAAAAATGGGCGCATACGTTTACGAGCTCAACGGGTCGCTTTATATAAACCTCACCAACAGGTGCAATAATTCCTGCACTTTCTGCATCAAGTTCAAGAACCGCATGTTCGAAGGCCTCCATGAGCTTTGGCTTGACAGGGAGCCGTCGCCGGAAGAAGTGATCTCATCCGCAGGCGACGCATCCAAATACCGGCATGTCGTGTTTTGCGGGTACGGGGAGCCGCTCATCAGGCTTGAGGCCCTGAAAAAAGTGGCTTCGTTCCTGAAGGAAAAAGGCGCTTATGTAAGGATAGACACCGACGGCCAGGCGAACCTTTTTCACGGAAGGAACATCCTGCCGGAGCTGAAAGGGCTTGTAGATGAGATCAACATCAGCCTTAACGCTCAGGATGAAAAGACCTACCAGAAATTATGCAAAAGCGTTTACAAAGAAAAAGCCTTTAAGGGGATACTTGATTTCGCAAAAGCGGCAAAAGAGGTTATCCCAAAAGTCATCCTTACAGCGGTGGAGCTTCCCGGCGTTGATATTGAAAAATGCAGGGGAATCGCCGAATGTATTGGAGCGGATTTCAAGGCAAGGCCGTATTATGAGGAGAACTACAGGCCCTAGGCGGCTCTTTTGTTGCCGTCAAGCTGCTTTTTGCTTCTTGCCGTCTGCCATTTTTTAAAGGGGATGAACTCGATCTTTTTGCCGGACCTGACCGACTCTTCAAAGATGTTCATAAGTCTCTCGTTCATCGACATTACGGGTATCCTGTTTTGTGCGGGACCGGACCCCGTGCTGACGCCGTTTTCCATGGTCTAATTATTTTATCACCGATACGGGTCCTGCGCAATGAGATTTTTTCCCAAAACAAGCGATACCGGCGCAAAGCTTTTCCTGTGCGCGGGACAGGCGCCGATCTTTTTTAAGGCCGCAAAATGCTTTTTTGTGCCGTACCCCTTATGCTCGTTGAAGCCGTAGCCTGGATATTTAATATGAAGCTCTTCCATGATGCCGTCCCTTGTGACCTTGGCGACCACCGAAGCTGCGGCGATCGAGGCGCATTTCCCGTCCCCTTTGATCACGGCGCGCTGCCTTAGATCAAGGCCGGGGATCACGCTTGTCCCGTCGACAAGGACCATGTCCGGGGGTTTTTCAAGGTCAAGGACGGCTTTTTTCATGGCAAGGAAGGTCGCCCTGAGTATATTTATCTCGTCTATCACCGATCCCTCTACGATCCCGATGCCGATCCCCGACGCTTTTTTGATGATAAGATCGAACACTTTTTCTCTCTGCAAATGAGTAAGTTTTTTGGAATCATCAAGGCCTCTGATATTACTTTGAAGGATCACCGCTGCGGCGACCACCGGTCCGGCCAGAGGGCCGCGGCCCGCCTCGTCGACCCCGGCAACCGAGGGGAAGCCTTTCCTGACAAGGGAGTTTTCTTTCCTTAAGCTGACCATTCACATCCCCGGGATGATCCCTGCCTTGGTGAGCGGCCAGATGCGGAGCACCGCACGCCCGATAATGTTGCTTTCAGGGACAAATCCCCAGTACCTTGAATCAAGGCTGTTCCCCCTGTTGTCGCCCATCATGAAATAGCTGCCCTGAGGCACTTTAACAGACGGCATGTTAAAGCCGTCCCTGTTCATTGAATGTTTTTCCTCCAGCTTCTTCCCGTTGATATAGACAAAACCGTTCTTTATCCCGACCGTTTCCCCCGGAAGCCCCACCACCCTTTTGATAAAATCGCGCCTGGTCCCGACGGGATCTTTCGGATATTTGAACACGATTATTTCCATCCTTTGAGGCTTTGAGAAAGTCCAGATGTTCCTGATGCCGCTGAGAGGGAAATTAGTATTATAAAGAGGATTGGGTATGTTAAAAAGAAAGATCGGGCTGTCGTTCATGTCATATAAAGGGTTGGGAACGCCCAGGGACAGCCTGTCAACTATTATCCTGTCATTGATCCCGAAGGTAGGCAGCATCGATTCGGACGGTATCCAGAATATCTGAATGAAGAAGGCCCTGATGAAAAGAGCTATTAAAAGAGCTACAATGACGGTTTCGAAAGTTTCTTTCAGGAAAGCTTTGAGTTTTGGCATCAGTTGTGTTATTGCTGGGGAGCCTGGGAAGAAGCCTGTTCCTGTATCTTTGTTGCAGATGAGCCTATTCTGTCCCTCAAATAGAACAGCTTTGCGCGCCTGACCCTGCCGCGTTTAACGACTTTGATCCTGTCGACCTTGGGGCTGTGCAGAGGGAATATTCTCTCGACGCCGATCCCCTGCACCACCTTTCTGACAGTGAATGTCTCGGAAATGCCGCCGCCTTTTTTTGCGATGACTATCCCCTCAAAACCCTGGATGCGCTCTTTGTCGCCTTCGGTTATCCTGGCGTACACGCGCACGGTGTCGCCTATGCCGAAGCTTTCGACCTCTTTTTTCATGTTTGCCTGGTTGATCTCTCTGATTATGCTCATTGCTTATATTGAAATTATAACATAAATATCAGACGCCCAGGACGATCTCTTTTATGAATTCCCGGTCCTCTTGTGTGAGTTCCGTCTCTGCCAGAAGGTCCGGCCTTCTGAAAAAGGTCCTCTTGAGCGCCTCTTTCCTTCTCCATTTCCTGATCTCTTCATGGTTGCCTCCGCGCAGGACCTCCGGGACAGTCTCGCCATTCAGGTCCGCCGGCCGGGTGTAATGGGGGAAGTCAAGAAGCCCGTCCGAAAAGGAGTCCGCCTCAACGGAAAGCGCCTCCTTTACCACACCGGGGACATATCTGCAGATCGCATCCACAAGGACCGCGGCGGGAAGCTCGCCACCGGTAAGCACATAATCCCCTATCGATATCTCTTCATCAAAATATTTTGAAAGCCTTTCGTCCGCTCCTTCATAATGCCCGCAGACAAGAATAAGATGCTCCTCTTTTGCCAGTTTTTTGACCTTTTCCTGAGTCAGTTTTTCCCCTGCGGGAGTCATAAATATTGTTTTAGTATGTCCGGTCTTTAGTTTGTCCAGGTGTCTTATGATAGGTTCCGCCAGCATCACCATCCCCGGACCGCCGCCGAACGGGCTGTCGTCGGCTGTTCTGTGGGGATCTGAGGCCTCATCGCGGATATCAAGTATGTTAATAACGACAGACCCTTTTTCCTGCGCTTTCTTCAAAAGGCTCTCGCTGAGCGGCCCTTTGAGCATGCGGGGAAAAAGGGTCAGTATGTCGAAACGCATTGGCTATTCGACGTTTCTGATCTCCTGGATCACGCCGTCTTTTACCAGGATCTCGGCCGCGCCTACTTTTCTGTAAAGATTGTCGCCTGCCTTGACGTTCACAGGCCCTTCAAGAGGCCCCTGGATGAACTCGGTGCCGAGCACAAGCTTTTTGGCTTCCTCTATCTTCATCATCAGATCGTTCTTGGAGGCCGTCATCCTGGCCCTTTCGTCGTTAAGCTGGTTCCTGAAGGTCGTCATCTGCTGCATCATCCCTTTTTTCTTCAGGTCCTCCAGATAGGTCTTGCTCTGGTTCTCGATCTGCTGGGCCTGCAGGTCCATGTTCTTTATCGCCCTTTCAAGCTCCTTTATAAGGTTGTCCTTGAAAGCTTCGGTCACGACCGCCTTTACCATCACGATCCGCTTCAGCTCCAACGTAACTTCGCCCATTTTATCTTACCTCCTCTTTCCCTTGCGTCATTATTTCGACCATTACTCTTTTTCTTTGTTTTGCCGCCGCGGCCTTTGCCACATTCCTGATCGCGCCCGCTATCCGCCCCTCTTTACCGATGACCTTTCCAATGTCGTCTTGGGCAGCCTTGATCTCTATGACCGCCATATCGCCGCTTTCCCTCTGCCTTACCTGTGCCTCTTCAGGCCTGTCCACAAGGGACTTCACAATGAATTCTACCAGGTCCTTCATCTGAATTGTCTCCTTCTACGCGCTTTGCGCCTGGACCTTCTGCGCTGGCACCTCCTTCTTCTCTTCAGCCGGTTTTGGCGCTTCGGCCGCAGGCTGTTCGCCCTTTGGCCGCCTTTTCTTTTTCTTGTCGTAATTCACCGGGGGAAGCACCCCTGACTTTCCGAGGAGTTTCCTGACGGTTTCGGTCGGTTTTGCGCCTTTTTTTATCCATTCAAGCGCTTTTTCCCTGTTGATCTCAAAAACGGAGGGTTCTTTTCTCGGATCATAGTGGCCCAGTACCTCGACAGCCATGCTGTCCCTGGCCGCGGACTCGTCCATCACCACTACCCTGTAGTAAGGTTTGCTCCTTGATCCGACGCGCGTTAATCTCAGTTTTGCAGCCAAAATAGTCCCTCCTTCAAAAATAAAGTACTGTCATTAATAAAGATAATTATATCACAGGGCGGAGTTGAAATGGGCCAGGGTCTCTTCGAGGCTGTCGCCCCCATATTTCTCAAGAAAAGCCTCCGCAATGGTGAATGCGGCCGCATTTTCTGCGATCACCGCAGCGGAATGTACGGCGCACACGTCGGACCTTTCAAAATGCGCCTCGCATTCTTTTTTTGTGGCCAGGTTTACCGATCTGAGAGGTTTTTTCAGGGTCGCGATCGGTTTCATGGCGGCGCGTATAATGATGGGCTCGCCGTTGGACATCCCGCCCTCTATTCCGCCGGCGTTGTTAGAAGAATGGCCGATCCGCCCTTTTTTGAGGACTATCTCGTCATGGACCTCGGAACCGAACCTGTTGGCCGCGGCAAAGCCCATCCCTATGTCCACGCCCTTTATGGCCTGGATGCTCATTATCGACTGCGCCAGCAGCCCGTCAAGCTTTCTATCCCAGTGGACGTGGCTTCCCAGCCCGGCCGGGCATCCCGTTATCCTCACTTCAAAGATCCCTCCCAGGCTGTCGCCCTCTTTTCTTGCTTTTTCCACAAGGTCTTCCCACTCGCTCTGTTTAAGGGAGCCTCCTAGCGCAATGACGTCGCTCTCTATCTTTATCTTGAATTCGGAAAGGAATTTTTTTGTGATCGCGCCTACCGCGACCCTGGCGGCCGTTTCCCTTGCGCTGGCCCTTTCAAGGATATTGCGCAGGTCTTTCTGGTTATATTTGATGGAACCGGCAAGGTCTGCGTGTCCCGGCCTCGGAGCTGTCATGACCTCGGTCCTGTCGGAAGAATCCTCGTTCTTAATAAGAAGCGCTATCGGGCTGCCGATCGTAATACCATTCCTGACCCCCGAAAGGATCTCGGCATTGTCCTTTTCGAGCTTCATCCTCCCTGACCTGCCAATGCCTCCCTGGCGCCTTAAAAGCTCCGCGTTGATCTCGTCTTCTGTCAGGGGCAGGTTGGCAACAAGCCCTTCAAGGATGGCGACAAGGGCTTTCCCGTGGGATTCTCCGGCTGTCAAAAACCTTAGCATTGTAGAAAAATTATATCACTCATGGAGCCTGTCGACAACTTCTTTTATGACCCAGTCCGGAGTGGACGCCCCCGCGGTGATGCCGATCCTGTTCTTTCCATCCAGCCATCCGTCATCAAGCTCTTTGGCGTCCTGTATCTGGTAAGTCGGCGTTCCCGTCTCTTCGCACAGCTCCTTCAGCCTCTTGGTATTTGCGCTTTTTTTGTCGCCGATCACAAGCATGACATCCGACCTTTTGGCAAGCTCCACCGCGTCGCTCTGCATCTTTTTTGTGGCGTCGCAGATAGTGTTGTGCACCGACAGGTCAGAGGTCCTGTTCTTAAGCTCCCCGACCACGGCCTCAAAATTCTCCGCCGACTGCGTAGTCTGTGCGACCACTCCCATTTTTTCCGAAAGACAGATCTTTGCCAGATTTCCTTTTTCCTCAACGACTGCCGACGATTCTCCCGCCCATTCCCCTATCCCCTTGACCTCTGTATGGTTCTTATCTCCCACAATGACCACCTGATAGCCTTCTCCCGCCAGTTTATGTGCGGTGTTCTGCGCTTTTCTCACCCACGGGCAGGTGGTATCGATCACGTTAAGGCCCGTTCTTTTTGCCTCTTCAATTGTCCCCGGCCCGACCCCGTGGGAGGAAATTATGAGAGAACCTGACGCGCCTTTGGGGATCTCCGAAAGTGACGCGACGCTCTTTATTCCCAGGGTCTCAAGCTTGTTCATGACGAGAGAGTTGTGGACAAGAAGGCCGAGGATGTAGACCGGCTCCCCGCTTTTTGCGGCTTCAAGCGCCGTTCTGTAGGCCCTGTCAACGCCTGTGCAGAACCCGCTGTGCCTTGCTGTCTCTATCTTTCTGCTCACTTTTTAGCTTCCTCTTTTTCAAAGGCCGCTTTTACGGGAAGGATCACCGTAAAGACCGTCCCTTTGCCCTCCTGGCTGTCCACATCGATGATGCCTTTGTGAGATTCAATGATACCATGCACGATGGTCAGGCCGAGCCCTGTTCCCCCGTACCTGAGGGTGAAGAACGGATCGAATATCCTGGGCAGGTCCGCTTTTGATATGCCGCAGCCGGTATCCGAAATTTTGATCTCCACGCTTTCCCCGATAAGAGGGCTGTCAGAAGCCCTTTTTGCCCCTATCTTCAGCACGCCGCCCCGCGGCATGGCATGAAGAGCGTTCTGTATAAGATTGAGAAGCACCTGGAATATCTGCTGGACATCGATATTGATCCTGGGGATGTCCTGTTTATTGAATTCCACGCAGACCCGGTTTTTCCCGATGCTGTCCGAAAAGAACGCAACGGCTTCTTCAATGAGAGTGTTCACATCTGCTTCCTCGATGTTGAGCCTGCTCGTCCTGACATAACCGAGCATCCCTTCGACTATCCTGTCTATCCTGCCGATCTCGACCGGCATGATATCGAGGAACCTTTTCCTGAACTCGCTGTCGCTGTATTTTTTGCCGATCAGCTGGGAAAGCACTTTGATCGACGCAAGAGGGTTCTTTATTTCGTGCGCCATGCCCGCGGCCATGGTCCCGAGCGCCGCCAGCTTGTCCGCCTGCCTCACCATTCTCTCAAGCCGCCTGACCTGGGTGAGGTCGTTGATGACCATAAGGAGGCCTTTTTTGCCGCTCTTGTGGTCGGCAATGGCGCTGGTAGTGATGCTGAGGGTCTTTTCTTCGCCGGGAACAAAGACCATCTGCTCCTCGAAGTCCGAGACCATCGCCCCTTTCAATCCCTGCTCAATCATTTCCTGGACCAGCGGCACGTCGCTGAAGACATCCCTGTAGTCCTTCCCCTTCGCCGTTGAACTGTCCTTCCGGAACATGGCCGCGGCCGCGCTGTTGAAGATGACGACCTCACCAAAAGCCGCAACGGAAACGACGCCGTTGGTCATGTTCCTTAGGACTTCATCGCTGTATTCTTTCATTGAAAGGATCTCTTCGTAGAGGTTTATATTCTCCACGGAGAGCGCGGTTTGCTTGGCCATTGAGGACAGGAGCATTATGTCCTCTACGGTGTACATCTCGCCTGTGTCCTTTTCGCCGAGCACTATGATCACGAATATCTCGTCCTGAACGATGATGGGGACAAAGACCTGGCCTTCGGCCTTTTTTATCTCTTCAAGAAGCTCTGGCTCGATGTTTTTCCCTTTTGAGGCCCTGGCCTTTGCCTCGGCCTCTGATCTGACAAGCACCTGCCGGTTGATCCTCAGCCAGGAAGCCACGGGCCCGTCCTTAGGAAGATCTATCTTTTTGTACCTAACGGAGAACTTTTTTGAAGGGTCGACCTGCACGGGGGAAAAGACCCGCTTCTTTTTGTCCGCCATGAGCACCGAGACGGAAGAGACTCCCATCTCTCCTGCCAGCGTCTCCAGAAAGAGGTCCGCCAGCTGGTCCAGCTTCAGGAGCGAGGAGAAGGTCTTTCCCGACCTTTTCATCTTTTCGTGGTAGCTGTAGATGCCTTTGAAGAACACTCTGTCCACGGTAGATCTGATGAAAGAATAGAGCGGTTGGATAGTGAGGACGATGATGAAGGCGGTGATCACGATGCCCGCCACCGACCTATAGCCCAGTAATCCGGTCAGGACGGTCTCGGTCAAGAGAACAAAGCTGATGTACAACGCGGACAGCAGGGTCACCGTGACAGTGAACACAACGCCTTTTTTCACGGCTATCTCTATGCTCATCAGCCTGTACTTGATTATCGAATAGGAGGTGAAGCCGAGAAAAAAGAGAGTGAATACCGGGCCGATCCTGTTCAGGTCCGAGACCCCCGCCAGAGGGAGCAGAAGGTTGGTCATTATACCGAACGGGAACGAGAAGATGATGCCCCAAAAAACATATCTGATCTGCATTTTCTCGACCCCGCGGGAGGTGAAATATTTTCTAAGCAGGTTGAGCGCTCCCCACAGCAGATAGACCATCAGATAGACGGAGAACAGAGGATACAGAAGGCCGTACACGGGCCTTCCCATCCAGGGGTTTACCGTCCTTGAATGGATCATCAGGTCCGTCGGAAGGATGGCTATCAGCAGCAGGGCGGGCAGCAGGCAGATAAGCAGGGTGCTTCTTGACAGCTCCTTGTCGCGCCTCGGGAACACTAAGGAAAAGTACAAGAAACTTGCCGGCATCAGGACCGCGCCCAGATAGACGGAGCGTATCCAGAACATGACGGCAAAAGGCCCGGCCGCCAGAAAGGTCATCAGGATGCAGAACGACCAGACAGCCGCGCTCAGGATGAAGAGCCCGAAAGAGACGTTGATCTCGCTCTTCGGCCCTTTTGAAAAGACCAGGACCGCCAGTGCAACGCTGGCCAGAGTGGTCGCAAAAAGCAGGAGTTCTGTCGGATTATTCATGGGACGGCCTCTGGAACATTATAGTTACGGGAACGGACGGAAGTCAATTTGACTATTTTTCCTGGGCGGAAGCCAATACTCTTTGTACAGTCGCCAGATTTTCGGCGGTCACCCTGCCGACCAGAACGCAGGCATCGCTTGAGCCCAGGCCCATTCTTTCAAAGAAAGCTTTTGAACCGTTCCCCGATTCTGTGTCCAGCCGGATATCACCCGGATAAACGCCTTTTGCGGTGAAGCGGTCGAGCCTGTCGGAAAATTTCAGCTGGTTCGCGAGAGCGGACGCGATCAGGAGCGCGGTATCATAGTCGGCATCTTTTGTCATATCGCCATCGATGAAAGGGAACAGCTTTTCCGTGTACCTTTTTAGCATGCTGTACAGCCTGGGTATCCTGGTCCTTGCCGCGACCCAGAAAGGCGCGATAAGGGTCTTGTCGGCGATTATAGAGTTCATTATCAGCTGGAAGCTCTTTCCCCTTAAACTCTCGTCAAGCACGGTCGCCGACAGATATAGTATTTTAAGATTTGGAAGTTCCTGCGGAGGCGTGACCCTGGTGCCGGTGGCATAACCCAACAGTTTCCCTCCCTCCCTGACGGTGGTAAGGACCGCTCCGCTGAAATGTTCATCCACCAGTCCGCTGATATCAGTTTCGAACTGTCCTGCTGCAAAGGTTTTAAGGTCCGCCAGTATCGTCTGCCTTTTTGCCCCGCATGTCGTCAAGGGATTGACTATCACTTCTATGGTCCTGCCCTGGAAGGTCACGACCTCTGAAACAGGGTCATTGAGATACCTTACCGGACTGAAGGGCTTGGATTCGACCTCGTACGTTCCTGCGGCGTCCAGTATCCACGCCACGTCGCTTGCCCACTGCGTGAACTTGCCTCCCACCATGCGTTGAAGTACGGACTGGTCGCTGTCGCCTATAAAAACGTCGGACGGATGAAGGAAAGCTTCTTTGGGATATCTTCGGTGAATAAGGGACAGTGCCAACAGCTCTCCCTTGTGAATGTGCGGGAGAAGATAGAACATCGAAGGTCCCGAAAGATTTCTGAGCTCTCCCAGGAACGCCTGATCCGCGAGAAGAGCGGGGGAAGGATATTCCATATTGAACCCGTAAAGAACGTTATCCAGCGCGCCGTCCATGAACTGCGTCAGGAACGCGCCCGGCCTTTGGAACAACTCGTCCAGATGTCCGACAGGAGGAGTTCCTGCTAACCTTGCAAAGCTGTGTCTGTCCCAGCCGAAAACCGAGATATTGAAAGGGAAGTTGCTCTGCTGTTCGTCTCCGGTTGCATCAACTGATTCCTGCAATATCCGGTGCGCCGTATCGAGACCAAAATATCCGGTCCTTCCGCTGTCGCTCTTTCTGAACGCCGACACGACCTGGGCCGCTCTGTCCAGCCTTTCAGCCTGGTCCATAAGCCCCAGGCGCTTGTCTCTGTCCTGCTGGATCTCTCCGATCTGCATCAGGCCGTCCAGTCCTTCTCCGATAAGGCCGGCGTCTAAATGCAAGTTCCAAACCAATTTCTGGACGAGCGGTCCTCTTTGTGGATTTCCGGGAAGCATTTGCAATACTTGATTTCTCAGATCTGTACGATCCGCTTGAGCAAGTCTATAAGGTTTGAATCCCGGAGCCGTTGATTTCACGGTTTGTACCATGGTTAAAATATTTCCACCCTGCATTTCTATATAGTATCTCGAAACATTTTTTGGGGAATTTCACTTTTTTTGGCAAGTTGCGAAATATTGCGGTTTTACTGCTTGAAAAAAACCTTGTTCTGCCTCATCCTGCCGACCGCCTCTTTTATCCTCTTTTCGTCCGCAGTTATGCAGAACCTGGCATAGCCTTCTCCGCTTAAGCCGTACCCGCTTCCGGGAACAACCAGCACTCCGCATTTTTCAAGGAGGTCGCTGCAGAATTTTTCGCTGGCCATGCCCGCGGGAACGGGGACCCACACATAGAACGTGGCTTTTGTGTAGGGAAGCTTCCAGCCCAGGCAGTTGAGCCCGTCGATGAGGGCCTTCATCCTTGACTCGTACATTATATTAGTGCCGCGGGTGAAGCCGTCCCCGCCCGAGAGGGCCATAACCCCCGCTTTTTGGATGGCCTTGAAAGCTCCGGAATCTATATTGGTTTTCACTATCGCAAGCGCTTTCATGACCTCTGCGTTCCCCACAGCCATGCCTATCCTCCAGCCGGTCATGTTGAACGTTTTGGACAGCGAGTGGAACTCTATCGCCACATCCTTTGCCCCGGATATTTCAAGGATGCTCTGCGCCCGGTACCCCGAAAAAGTCACTTCCGAATATGCCAGATCGGAACAAAGAACTATGTCGTTCTTTTTGCAGAATTTTACCGCCTCTTCCAAAAAAGCCGCCGGAGCGGCCGCGCCTGTCGGATTGTTGGGATAGTTTATGAACATGAGCTTCGCTTTTTTTGCTATATCCGAAGGGATGGCCTTCAGGTCCGGGATAAAGCCGTTCTCTTTTGTCAGCGGCATGAAATACGGCTCACCGCCTGCAAGGAGGGTGCACATTTTATAGACGGGATATGACGGGTCGGGAATAAGCGAAATGTCGCCCGGATCAAGCAGGGCAAAAAGCGTGTGCGCTATTCCCTCTTTTGAACCGATAAGCGACATCACCTCGGTATCAGGGTCAAGTTCAACGTTGAACCTTTTTTTGTACCAGGCGGCGACCGCCTGCCTGAACTCTTTTGTGCCTTCGTAAGGCGGATAGTTGTGCGTTGACGGGTCTTTTAACGCTTCGCACAGCGCGTCGATGATATACTGCGGGGTCGGCAGGTCCGGGTCCCCGATGCTCAGATCGATGATATCGACCCCTTTTGCGGCTGCCTGCGCCTTTTTTTTGTCGATCTCGGCAAAGAGATATTTAGGTATCTTTGAGGTCCTGTCCGTCTTTTTCATGGTAAAAGAATTATATCGCATTTTTCAGAAAAACTGAAATTTCTTGCGGCGCGCAACGATAATCATTATGAAAACCCTTGGCCAGGCAAAAGGAGAAGCAAGCATGACCTCTCAAACTCAGGTCCGTCCGCGCTCTGGAGTTCGCGTCAGCGATGATCTGAGAAGAAAGGTAATTTCTTTGACCGCGCCGAACAGGGCGGGAAGCGTGCCGCTGCCGAGCAATATCGGCCGGCCCGGAATGGTGCTCATGTCAGACTCTCACGGTGCGATCAGCGCCTGCCTTGAGCTTTACGGGGCGCTTCCGTCAAGCGTGAAATACAGGATCGATCTCGGTGACAAAGTGGACAGAGGCCCGGACCCCATAGGCATGAATTTTCTTCTACAGACTCTCAGGGTGAGAAGGTTGATCGGGAACCATGACGCCATGTGGCTTGCCGCCGGTCTCGGCATCCCTTCGCAGTCCATTGAGCTTGTGAGATGGCTGATGCGATATAACGAGATAGATTTTTTGGCCTCGGAGCTTGGGGTCAGCCTGACGCCTTTGTGGAATTATGCGGAAAAATATTTTCCAGCCGGATCGCACAGGATCGACGTGAAATCGAAGACATCCCCTAACATGGAAGCTGCGGCAACATACCTCAAGATCATCGCCGAAGCAAAGGTGAGGTTCCCGGAACATAAAGACACTTTGCTGAATGATTCCGATATGAGAGTAAGGAACGCGCTCTTTTTCAGGGACGGGGCTTCACGTCTAACGTCCGGAGAGAGTGATGTGTTCCTTCGCCTGACAGGCGGCGAAAAGCTGTCAAATGATGACGCCGCATATTTTTACAGGCTTGTGGGGGGCCAGGGCTCATTGAACGATGAAGCGCAGTCGGTTGTGGACCATTTTACAAAAGAGTTCATAGGGAACATCGCCTTTTATAATTTTGTGAAATGGATGGTGGGCGACGGCGACGTTTATGTGAGGTTCAGGGCCGACCAGGGATATCCCTGCGACATCATCGCAACGCACGCGACCATACCTCTCGATGAGAACTTTGAGCTCAGTCCGTTCCTCGGCCTGAAAGGGCGGGACATGATGAAGGGAATAAAGATACGGATACAGCTGGCGATGGAAGCCTGGAGACAGCTGATCGAGGGCGGCAGCGATATGATGATGGACATGCACAAAGAGACCATACATTCGCTTGCTCTTTTGCCCTGGACTGCCGGCTCCCCCATCTACGGAAGGCAGATGCAGACCGCCGCAAGGGCTGTCCTTCCCGAAGGCTCAGGATTGTGGAGAGAGGACAAGGAACGGTTCTTCACGCATTTTGAAAAGCTTGGTCACTGGGAAGAAACGCTGAAAGCAAGACAGGTCATCGCCGCGTCATTCGGCATCGCAGATCCGAACAACTTTATTATAGTCAGAGGCCACGAACCGAGCCCTGACGGCTTATTTCAGGTCCTGGCCGGAGGCGCTGTGATCAATATTGACGGAGGTCTTGCACCAAAATACGGCGGCAGGGGGGGAGCTATGGTATTTGGCTCTGCAGGAGCTGCATGGCTGCAGTACCCCGGGCTTCAATATACTCCGGTCCCTATTCCCGGCGGCAAAATGTAGAAGGGCTCACTTTTCTGTAAAAGGGAAGCTGCCGGAGAACACATTTTCAGCCGGCCCGCGCATGATAACGTGACCGTCATCCGACCATTCGATCATAAGGTCGCCTCCGGGAAGATGGACAACGGCTTTTCTTTCGCATAAATTGTTTGAAACGGCGGCAACAAGTACCGCGCAGGCGCCAGTACCGCAGGCAAGGGTTTCCCCCACCCCTCTTTCCCAGACTTTCAGGCCGATCTCCTGTTTATTTATTATCTGCGCGAACTCGACATTGGTCCTTTCAGGAAATTGAGGAAGATTTTCTATGACCGGACCAATGGAAGAAAGTTCCACCTTATCCAGGTCATCGACAAAGATGACGCAGTGGGGATTTCCCATCGAAATTTTATTTATCTTATAAGAGACGCCTTCGATGTTCAGCTGTTCCATAAGAGCCCCGACCTTAGGGGACCCCATATCCACTTCAACCGCGGAAAACTCACCGTTCTCCGTTATGACCGCGGGAACGATCACGCCTGCAAGGGTTTCCACGGAGATCACGGAATCCGTACCCGCATTCTGTACGGGCGGGTTTGAAACCCGCCCCTCCGAAGATCCGTTGGCCGATCTTTCCCAAATATATCTGGCAAAACATCTGATCCCGTTCCCGCACATCTCGGCCTCGCTCCCGTCGGGATTGATGACCCTCATTTTATAATTTGCTTTGTCCGAGGGAAGGACCAGGATGAGACCGTCCGCGCCGATGCCGAAATGCCTGTCGCAAATGACTCGGGATAATGACGGATAATCAATATTATCCTGTGGTAGAGGCGCAATATTTTGCGCCCCTACCTTTGAAATCATATCGATTATCACAAAATCGTTGCCCGCCCCCTGCATCTTTACGAACTGTATGTCGCGCATGTCGCCTCCGATTCCCAGACCGAAACGCTGTCAAGGCCTGTCCCTTTGCCGAGCCTGCCTTTTATCCTAAAAAATATCACCGCAGCTATGTTCTCGGCGGTCGGATTGGTCTTTTTGAACTCTTTCAGCTCGTTCAGGTTCTTATGGTCAAGATCAGAAAGCACTTCCTTAAGCAGCTGTTTCGCTTTCTTGAAATCCATCAGCATTCCCGTCCTACCGAGCTTTTTGCCTTTTATCCTGACTTTCACCTTCCAGTTATGTCCGTGAAGATTCTCGCACGGCCCTTCATAGCCGATGAGCTGATGGGCTGAGGAAAACGAGTCTTCTACCGTTATTTCGAACATCCGCTGTCCCCTTTTTACTTAATATACACTCTTTTTCCGGCTTTTGGCAGGACGATCTGTTTAACGCTCGGCAGCGGCCGGCCCAGCAGCCTGCTGCCCAGGTCCTGGAACTGCCCCGCGGACCCGCTGACAAAAAAATTATAGTTCACCTTTGCCCCCGACAAAGCTCTGGAGGCGGCAAGGCCTTTTGAGTTGAGGATCTTTTTTGCTTCGCTGACAGCCTCCTCCGCAGGATCAACGAACTTTATTTTTATTCCCGTTATCTCTCTCAGCACTTTTAAAAGGTGCGGATAATGCGTGCATCCAAGGACAAGTGTATCGATGCCCGCCTTCAGCATCGGCTTGAGGTACTGCAGGGCGACCTTCTTTGTCTCTTCCGCGTCGATGAAACCGCCTTCGATCAGCGGAACGAAAAGCGGGCACGCGGCCGCATGGATCTCCGCATCCTTTTTGTATTTTTTTATCATCCTCTGATAAGCGCCTGAATCCACGGTCGCCTGGGTCGCGATGACGCCTATCCGGCCATTTTCCGATTCTCTTGCCGCGGCGGCCGCTCCTGGCTCTATAAGGGAGACCAGAGGTATTTTATAGTGCTCTTTGACGATCGGATATGCTATAGCCGACGACGTTCCGCAGGCCATGATCACGAGCTTTACGCCCTGCACTACCATAAAATTCAATATCTCATAATTGAATTTGACTATTTCCTGCGGGGCCCTTCCGCCGTAGGGAAGACGCGCAGTGTCGGCAAAATACACGGCATCCTCTCCGGGAAGCTGCTTCATCACTTCCTTAAGAACGCTGAGGCCGCCCACGCCGGAGTCAAAAAGCCCGATCGGCGACGACGCGGATATTTTTATCTGCTGCCGGCCCTCTCCCGCCTGCGCCACGACCCTGTCGGATGCGACCGCCCTTGCAACGCTTACTTCGGCCATTTTTCACCTCTATAGAAAGAATTCTAACCTATTTTCTTAAGCACTTCAAAATACTGTTTTACGCCCTCGAATATTGCTTTTGCCACTTTTTCCTGGAAAGCCGGGTCCAGGGCAAGCCTTTCCTCATCGCCGTTGCTCAGGTAAACCGGCTCCACAAGGACGGACGGTACAGGGGAATGGAAAACCACAAAGAATTTGACCTGAGAAAGTCCCCTGTCCTGCCTGCCGAGCTCGGCAACGATGTTCCTGTGCACCAGCGAAGCCAGAAGCTTGCTGTTGGGATTATAGTAATAAGTCTCTGTACCGGAAATATCCGATTTAAAAGAAGAATTGTAGTGCATGCACACAAGGATGTCGGCCTTGTTGTTCTTTGCGAACTCCACCCTGCCGGCAAGGCTGATCTCCTGGTCTTCTTCTCTTGTCATAAGGGGGACGGCTCCCGCCTCGGAGAGCATTTTTGAAAGTTTGACCGCTGTGGCCAGGTTCAGGTCTTTTTCCTTAACCCTGTCGCCTGAAATGCCAAACGCCCCGGGATCGAGCCCTCCGTGTCCGGGATCTATCACGATCACTTTATCCTTCAGGATGCTTATTTTTCCGGATTTTTTTACGGGCTTTTCTTCGGTCCCTTCGGCCTTTTCTATTCTTACGGCAAAAAAAGTATTGTCGTCGGAAAGCGCCGTGTTGAACGGCCTGTCAAAGGCAAGGTCAACCACGACCCTGGCAGCAAGAGGATCCGTCTTGAACTGGCTTGCCCGGACCCTGAGGACACCGCCTTTGCCGATCTCGAGATGGTTGGGCCCCGCGTACACTGCCCCCGGCATGTCAATGATAAGTCTCTCCGGGTCAGGAAGCCTTCTCGTCTCGAACAGCACCGGTTTTGTTGACTGGATATCTATCCTGACCGAAGGTCCTTCTTCGGTGAACGTGACCGAATTGACCGCGGGAGGAAAACTTACGATGATCCTGTCTTCCGAGATCCGGATCCTTGAAGATTGTCTTGATTCCAGATAAATGCCGATCTTTGAGCTTCCTTCAGACTGGAAAGCCTTGATCCCCCTGATCCCTTCTTCCTTGACAGGGATCTTTATGTGCCCGGCGTCAAGGATGTGATCTTTGAGGTCCAGGACCAGCATCAGGGGTTTTTCTTTTTCACGGGCTTCATATGTTGACACTTTTGAAGAGAAGCCGATCACAACGGCTTTTGACCCTTCGACCTCTTCCCAGGCTATCTTTGTGACCCTGGGCGCTATATACACTCTTTTTGCGCTTTTTTCCCAGAACGCCCCGAACCCGGTCCATTTTACTATTGAGATCAAGGGCACATAGAGCCTTCCTGATATCTTCCGGGCCGGGACAGGCATTCTGCGCTCGGTCCCGTTGACGGTGAAGATATTCGAGCCTTCCTTGATCACTGCCCGGATTTCATCGCTCATAACTGCCGTCAGGACCTTCGTTTTTTTGTCGAAAGCGACATCGAACCCGCAATTATTGAGGAGGCTCCCTGCAGGGACCATCAGGATGTTCCTGATAAAGACGGGCTTTCTTCCTGTGTCCAGCTTTTTGCCGTTCACAAAAACGGACGCTCCCTTTATTCCGGAAAGCTCCGGCAGCCTCAACCTTGATGACGGTGTTATTATTTTGGTGAACGCGCCGGGATCTTCGGTTGCGCCATTTTCTTCGGCCGGCGCCTCGGCCGTTACGGGAAGGCTCAGGGACCTCCTGCCGCCGGCCTCTTCCGTCACCTTTATTGGCGGACTGGCCGCTTCAACTGACGGGGTTTCCTCACCTTTTAGTCTTAAGACTATCTTTCTGCCACCGTTCTCTAAGATCAGCTCCCTTTCCACCGCCTGCTTCAGGTCTATTACCACCCTCACATTGTCCGGCCTCACCGAGTTCTGGGCCCATCTGACGGAAGCGGTCCTGCCGCTCTTTGTTTCAAGGGACCTTTTGCCGCCTTCCCATACTGCACCGTTTATGTCGATCACAATGCGGTCCGGCTCTTTGAGGTTGAAAACCTTGGGCTCGGCCGGAAAAGACAGTTCGATGATCACAAGGTCCGCGTCTTTTTGAGCATCCGCGGACACGCTCACCAGCTCCAGGGAATGAGACGCTCCGCAGAACAACAGTAAAAGAACGGCTGTCAGGATTTTCTTCATTTGATTAAAGCTTTTGACTTTGTTTTGGATCTTGCGCTTCGTATTTTGGATTTTTTCTGCATCTTCCCTGCCAGCTCCAAAAGTTTATGTTTTCTGTTCAGCTTCGGGTCGTCCAGCACTTTTTCAAGCAGAGCTTTAAGCACCTTCCCCACCTTAGGCCCCGGGCCTATTCCGAGAGCCTTCATGACGTCCTTGCCGTTCACCTTCAGCTGGGACAGCGAGAGAGCGTTCTGCCCTTCAATCACTTTGTCGATCCTGCCCCTCAGCTCTTTAAGAAAACCGCAATTCGCCTCGCGCTCCATCGCTCTCATGTCCGCGATGCGGAGCATGAAAAGATCCTCGATATTTTCAAGCCCCACCCGGTTCATAAAACGCCTGACAGCGCTGTCGGTCCACTCTGACGTATAGTTGAACATATGGTTCCTGATCAGATTGGTCGCCTCTTCAATGTCGTCATTGCTGAACCTCAGCCTTTTCATGATCTTTTCCGCGGTCTTTGCGCTCTCGCTGTCATGGCCGTAGAAAGTATCGCCTTTTTTTGTGGAAGGTTTTGCGATGTCATGAAAAAGAGCGGCAAGTCTTACCATGGGAAGTTCCCTCGGGGCGTGATCGCAGGAATAGATGCTGTGATAATAGACGTCATAAGCATGATATGGTTTTGGCTGCTCCACCCCGATCCCGTCAAGAAGCTCCGGCATCACGATCTTGAGAAGGCCGCTGCGCCTCATGCACTCTATCCCTGCCGATGGTTTTTGGGCGTCCATCATCTTTTTCACCTCGTCCCGGACCCTTTCCGGAGCGACCTTTTTAAAGACATCCAGTGTCTTTGGCACCGCACCCAGAGTGCCCTTATCGATCTCAAACCCGAGCTTGGCGGAGAACCTGCAGGCCCGAAGCGCCCTAAGCCCGTCCTCTTTGAACCTTTCCAAGGCCTTGCCCACCGCTTTTATTTTTTTGCCTTTTATATCAGCTCTTCCGCCGAAAGGATCGATGATCTCGTCATTGAGAGGATCATAGGCTATCGCGTTGATGGTGAAATCCCTTCTTGCAAGGTCCTCTTTTATGTCGGAAGTGAATGAGACGCTGTCGGGATGCCTTCCGTCCGAATATTCCTCGTCGCGCCTGAAAGTGGTAACCTCATAGTCGCCGTCCTTCAGCAATACGGTGACCGTCCCGTACTTCAGGCCCGTGGGCGCGACTTTTTCAAAAAGCTCAGTTACCCGGTCCGGCTTTGCTGAAGTGGTGATGTCCCAGTCATATACGGGGACCCCCATCAAAAGGTCCCTCACGCTGCCTCCGACAAGGTATGCTTTAAAACCTTTATCGTTCAATGTTTTTATGATATATAATACGCCGGCAGGAAGTTTGAACATAGCAGTTTCAGTTTACAATAGGGCGGACATTATTTCAACAAATACACAGTAAAATCATGCGGCAGGTAGCCGTCCTTGGTCTGAATATTTTCCGTGATCTTCTTAAGGTTCTTTACGACCTCTTCCGGATCATGAAAATAGAACCTCTTTTTCTCGGTCTCCACCAGGTTCCTGGGTATAAGAGGGATTGCCCAAACCGTCTGGAAGTTGACGGCAACTCCCTTATCAGCTATATTGAAGAGCTTTTCCAGCTCTTCGGTGTAGTGTTTTCCAATATCAAAATCCTGCGAAAATTTCAGGTTGTACAGCCCGGAACACAGTATGAAATCAAATCTTTCATCGAAGATCGAATCATCTTTGATCCTGAACTTAACTCCTGGCATTTCCTTTTTTGCCGCTTCGATAAAGTCTTTGTTGATGTCTGCCCCCGTGTAATCGATCTTCCAGTTCTCGATAAGCCCCTGCTCTTTGATGAACTTGTACATATGCCCCAGCCCGCAACCGAAATCAAGCAGCTTTATCGGGCCCGAGACATCGGCCATCGTGCAGATCTTGAGGAGCTCAATGAACCTTGCCTGCTGAGTGAAAGGCGATTCCCAGCACAGCGACTTGTGGCTGAAGCGGTGCTTTTTGTAAAGATCGCTGAAAAATTTGTTCTGGGATTCTTCGTATTGGTGCATAAAATTATTGGAGCTAGCGGGAGTCGAACCCGCGTCCGAAAAGTTTTAAGTCAAGAGATCTACAAGCTTAGCCCTTTTTTTAGTTTCGCCCTGAAGGTAAACCAAGGACAAGGCAACCTCAAGAGCTATCCCCGCTGTCAGGTTTCCCCTTTAATGCCGGAGGAGCGCATATCGGGTATCCGGTCTTATGACGCCTGTGCCCGGAGCGGCCGGAAAGACCGGCAGGCGCAGCCTACATTAGTTTAAGTAGACTGGTTCCGCCGCCAAAGCGACAGTTGCATCCCTGAGGTCCAGGAACGCCCACTTTACTTCAGCAAGCAGTTGTTTAAGTGTTCTGGCACTTAAGTTTTTGCTGTTGGTTTTACGAGGTGAACAGCACCTCGGCTTGCACCCCTGACCTCCTCCTTTCCGTCGAGACCCTTATAGCCCCTCGATTTACTTCGCTCGCTCGGGGCGAGCCCCGCGAAAGATTATTTTTTTACTTCTTTTTCCAGTATCCCGATGAACTCTTTTACCTGTTCCTCGCTCATCCTGTTCTCGAGTATATCGGCCAGCTCTTCCCAGGAGTACGCCTCCTCCATCAGGTCCTTGTTCTTTTTGATCTTTTCGATCTCGTCCTCGATCTCTTTCTGAAGTTTCCTGTTGGCCTCTTCCATCGCGGCCTGGGCTTCCACAAGCCCGGTCTCTTTGATGACCTTTTCAATTATTTCATCGAACGAAAGCTCCTTTTCCCTTGCGTCATGCGCAAGGGCCGCCATCCTGACCGCTATGCCGCGGCTGTCAAGCTCAAAAGGCTCCCTCGCGACCGAAGACCTTGAAGGCGCCGCCGGTCTCTGCTGGACATCCTTTGTCTCGTCCGATTTTTTGGGGGGGACCGGGGGGACTATCGGAGCCGGGATCGAGCCTGGAATATTTACCATTGTTTCACCTCTTATCCTTTATCAAGACCGCCTTTTATTTGAGCTTTTGTCAGCATCACAGCCAGCTTCATCGCGCTCGCTTCCGCCATTCCCGGATACTCGGACTTGAACATTTTGCTGACGCGCTTTGCCAGATCAAGACCGGAGTAGGTCTTTTTAACGGGCTTCCGTTCTTCCGCGGAAGGTTTTACGCTACTGCTTTGCGCTTTTTGCGCCGGCGCCAGGTCTATCTCTGCCAACTAATTCCCTCCCCATTTCCCTGTCGAGGTCCCTTTTCTTTATCTTTTCTTTTTTATCAAAAAGCCTCTTGCCTTTTGCGACCCCTATCTCCACCTTGGCATAATTGCCCGAAAAAAATATCTTCAGCGGTATCAGGGAAAGACCTTTTTCTCCCGCCTTCCCGGAGAGTTTTTTTATCTCCTGCTTTTTTAAAAGCAGCTTTCTTGCTCTTAGAGGGTCCTGTTTTTCGCTGCCGGAGAACTTATAAGGGCTTATGTGAAGCCCGAAAAGCCAGAGCTCGCCCTTTTCGGGCCTTGCAAAACTGTCCCTAAGGTTCACCCTGCCGCTCCTGACGGATTTTACTTCTCCTCCGCGCAGGACAATGCCCGCTTCCACCGTTTCACGGATGTCAAAATCGAAGAAAGCCTTGCGGTTTTCCGCGATAATTTTCCTGTAGCGTGGCATTATTATATCACCTTTGTCCAGAACCCATCAAGGAAAAAACAGCGGCGCGCACCTCGGCCGCCTCCGCAATATCCATCGGTCTTCCGATGTTCACAAAGACCTCTGCCGGGTTGATCAAAAAGCCTCCTTTTTTCTGGATATCGTAACTGCCGCTGATCCCGACGGGAACGACCTTTGCGCCGGCTTCGCGGGCGATTATAAGGCTCCCCCTTTTGAAGTCTCCCAGGCTGCCGTCACTGCTCCTTGTCCCTTCGGGAAAAATAAGCACAGGGTTCCCTTTTCTTACAAGCTCAGCTGTGGCTCTCAGCGTCCGGAGCGCCTTCTGGCCTTTTTCCCTGTCGATCAGGATATCCCCCCTGTTCCTGATGTACCAGCCGAAGAAAGGAACTTTGAACAGCTCTTTTTTCACAAGGAACCTGAAATCGATCGGAAGGGAAGCGAGCAGTATCGGGATATCGAAATTCCCCTGGTGGTTGGACACAATGATCAGCGGCCCGGAGACATTGAGGTTATCCTGACCCGAAACTTTTAGCTTGATGCCCCCCGCACGAAGGACAGCTCTTGCCCACGGGCGGGAAACCTTGACAAAAGCCGTTCTTTTCTGCATCCCGAAGAGCACCAGAAGAAGAACCAGCGCGCTGCCAAGGAAAAATGAGGTAACGGCAAAAACTCCGGTAATAACTGTCAAAACGATGTTCTTCATGCCAATTAAAATATACCATAAGAACAGCTGAAATTTCCAAGAATATGTTCGATAATCATATGAGGGGTTAACATGAAGACAGAGCAGGTCGACCGCGCGGAAGAAGCGAGGTCCTTTTCAAGGGATGCGGTAAGATATTTCCAGACGGGAAAAAAGCAGAAGACGCCTCCCAAAAGGTGCCCGTACTCTCCAGGGACCGAATGTCAGGGGCCCGGAACCCTTGAAATTTGCGACACCTGCCCGTTCGGTTATGCTCCGTGTATCCCCGTTATCCTGAAGAATATATACAAAAAGATCATCGGCCACACTATCAATCTGCTTAACAGGGAGATAAGCTTCAGGTCGATATTCAATCCTCGGCCATGACCCTTAGGATCTCTTCTCTGTCGGTGAGTCCTTTTTCGGCCTTTTCGACCGCGTCCCTGTAGATCGTCTTCATTTTGTAAAATTCCTCTATATCCTTTTTCGCCGCTCTGTTCAAGACCATCCTCCTTAGATCGTCGTTCAGAAAGATCATTTCATATACCCCCGTCCTGCTCCTGTATCCGGTAAACCTGCAGTCCCTGCATTTGGGGCATGTAAGGCGGATAAGCCGCTGGGCCACCACGCAGGAAAGTGAGGCCGCGGAAAGGTACGGCTCAACGCCCATATCGGCCAGCCGCTCCACAGCCCCCGCTGCTGAGGAAGTATGCAAAGTCGAAAAGACCAGATGCCCGGTCATCGCGGCCTGCATCGCGGTCCTTGCGGTTTCACGGTCCCTGATCTCCCCCACCATAATGATGTCCGGGTCCTGGCGGAGAACGGCTCTCAGTCCTTTTTCAAAGGTCAGCCCCGTTTTGTAATTCACGTTTATCTGGGTCATTCCCTGCAGTTGGTATTCAACGGGGTCCTCGATGGTGACTATGTTTTTTTCGCCCGACATGATCTCGTTCAGCGACGCATATAGCGTCGTAGTTTTTCCGGAACCTGTAGGCCCGGTGACCAGGATAAGGCCCTGAGGCCTGTTAAGTGCTTTTCTGTATTCCTTCAGCTGAGCCAAAGGCATCCCGAGCTCATCAAGCGTCCTTGAAATGCTGCTTCTCTCAAGCAGCCTTAAGACGGCTTTTTCCCCGTGGACCGTCGGGACCGTAGACACCCTGATGTCGATCTCTTTTCCGCCGGCTTGAAGATGGCATTTTCCGTCCTGCGGCAGACGGGTTTCGGCAATGTCAAGATTCACCATGACCTTTATCCTTGCCAGGACCGAAGGGACCATCGACCTGTGCACTGTTATCCCGTTCTGCAAAAGACCGTCCACACGGTAGCGGACCTTCATGTTTGATTCGGCAGGCTCCAGATGTATGTCGCTCGCGCCGAGCGCGACCGCTTTTTCTATCAGGTCATCTACAAGCGCGGTAGCACCGTTCAAGCTCTGCTCCCGCGGCACATCTTTCCTCATGATCTCCCCTGTCTCGGTCAAAGCCCAGAAGGGCGTTCACGTACCCGACTTCCGAAGAAAGTCCGAGGAAATGGCACCTGTTCTCCCTGCAGACCTCCATGAAAAGATCAAGGACGTAGGTTGCCCCGCGATTTTCCTTGAGCTCCCTGTAGGACCTTACCGTAAATACCGGGACCTTATAGATCTTCAGCCTGTTATCGGACGAGAAGAACTGCACGATATTAAGGTTGGACATTGCCGCACCTCCTTTAAAGGAAGTTATGAGCAATTTTGATGCCAAGGGAAGGGTCCGGTAGGCAGGGCTCAGGGTCCTGTGAGGAAATATCCTTCCTGTTTACTGTACCCTGGACCCTGTTTGCCTTTCAACTGTTGGAATTTTCAACACCCCAGGGCCTTTTTGGCGGCTGCCATCATGATATCGACCGGCACTTTCCTGCCTGTCCATATCTCAAGCGAGGCTGCTCCCTGCCTTACCAGCATCCCAAGTCCGGTAACTGCCTTTGCCCCCTTTGCCCTTGCAAGCTTGACCAGCTTTGTTTCCGGGGGGTTGTAGACAAGGTCATAGACGAATAGGCCTTTGCGGATAGGGAAACTTTCGTCGACCGGGCAAAGGTCCGTTTTCGGGAACATGCCGACCGGAGTGGCGTTCACAAGAAGGTCCGCTTTCCCGATCTCCTTTTTCAGGGCCTCCCTGTCGGCCAGCTGTTCAACATTTTTGAAATATTTTGATATTTCGCTTATAAGGTCGGAAGCCTTTTCCGCGTCAATATCATAAACCGATATCTTTTTTGCTTTTTCATAATTGAGGCCGAAGATGAGCGCCCTTGACGCGCCGCCGGCCCCGAGTATGACGCAGGTTTTCCCTTTTGCGTCAAAGCAGCCGTCGGACTTCAATGAATCGATGAACCCCAAAGTGTCGGTGTTCGAGCCTGACAGAATGCCCTTTTCGTTCCTGACGGTATTCACCGCGCCGATGATCTTTGAAGAAGGATCAACGGAGTCGAGGAGCCTCATGACCTTTTCTTTGAAAGGGACGGTGACATTGAACCCTATGACATCATTTGACCTGAACTCTTTTATTTTTTGAAAAAGATCGGCATCGTCCTTAACAAGGACCGCCCGGTAATCAGCGTCTATTCCCATAAATTTCAGCGCGGCATTCTGCATCTGAGGGGAGATGCTGTGCTCAACGGGATTGCCGAGCAGATATAGATGTTTCGACGCAGGGCTCATTGTGATAAAAGTATAACACCCGGACCCGCAGCTGGCAAAGAATTGAACGGCACGTTAGGGGCGGAAGACGAACTCTTTCGCTGTCCTTCCGGTGAATGGGCTTCTTCCTGACTGTATAGTCATTGAAGCCGCGGTGAACATTGTTGTTCTGTCAGGATCGATCGGAAGACAAAGTATCCGTATATCCGCCAGCTGGTGCTTCGGAGCAAAGAAACCCGGCCGGTATTTCAGCATTAAAGCTATAGCGTCATCTGAATATTTAGCCGGCTCGGCAAAATACGGCGTGTCAAACTGCTCTTTATTTACCGAAGCCTCTGCAATCCTCATCATACTTATGGCTTTTTCAGTATCCCCGATGATGACTTCCGCGCTCCCGTCCTGTTTTCTCACGCTCACAGCAATCTCGTCTTCGATCGTACTGATCTCCCCGAATAAAAAGAAGTCGCCCCCGGCAAGGAATCCGTCCGCAAGATATACTTCAGCGGCTGCCCGGCCTTCCATCTCCCCCCTGACAACATATCCCCAGTTGAACGGCAGGTTTAAGGTCTCAGACGCAGGATCGAACTGCCCTATCATTGTTACCGAAACGTTTTCCCTTCCGATGCCGCATAGAAGTTTTTCAATGTCCTCAGGAAAAATACCCCTGTAAATTTTAAATGTATATATATTGTTATGTCCGTCGAATGCCGCAGCTCCTGAAGACCATGATTTGGGAGAAATGGCTTTCAATTTATTTCCTCCGGGCCGGTCTATTGTCAGCAATCGGTCATCAATAAATCCTTCAAGATAATACTCCACCCCTCCGTTACCAAACGCTCGCTTTAAAGTTGCCCCGTTCTTCAAAAAGAAACCCTCCGCCCCCGTAATTTTGCAGGGCCCGCGCCCTATATCAAGATTTTTCGGCAGGCCCCTTAGATCGCCGATGCATCCTCTCGTTTTTCTTTGAATCTCTGCATCGCTTAAATTGCCGAACAGTCCCCTTGTTTTCGGAGTGCGCGCCGCTACCGCCGCCTGCGCTGCCGCGAACCTGCGTCTTGATCCGAATATATAATTAATTAGGCCCATTCAAATCCTCCTTTGCGAATTATGAAAATTGTTTATCCAAATACATATCGAACGTATTTTGGGAGAATTTCAGTTTATTTCAATATAAACCGATCATGCCTGGCGACCTATTTGACCCTGACGACCCTTGGCCTGGTGTTGAAAATTCCCGCACCCCCCATCCCCTTAATTTACTTAAAAAGCTTTGTAATATATAATATACGCAAAGGAGAATTCAATGAAAAAACCGCGCATCGCCGTTATCGTCGGCAGCAAGTCCGATCTTCCAAAAATAGAAAGCGGGCTCGCGCTGCTGGATAAGTTCGGCATCGGCCATGAACTGATAATCGCCTCGGCCCACAGGACCCCGCAAAAAGTGATGTCGATCGCAAAGAAGGCCGAAAAGGATTTTGACCTTATTATCGCCGGCGCCGGGATGGCGGCGCATCTGCCCGGAGTGGTCGCGTCCTACACAACGCTCCCTGTGATAGGTCTTCCCATCTCCTCGCAGGCTTTGGGGGGATTTGATTCTCTTTATTCGATAGTTCAGATGCCGCCGGGTATCCCTGTTGCTACCGTTGCGGTGGACGGAGCTAAGAACGCGGCCATCCTCGCGGCGCAGATCCTGGCGCTGAAATATCCGGGTCTAACAAAAAAACTCAAGGATCTTAAAAAAGAACTGAAAACGAAAGGCAAGATTTGAACCTGAATTGGATAGACATTGTAGTCCTCATCGTACTGGGCCTTACCGTCATCCGCGGCTTTATGCGCGGGATGGTAAGATCTGTCTTTGATATCATAGGCCTTGGCGTCTCCATCTGGCTCGGTTTTCTTTACTACAGAGATGTGTCGCTTTACCTGACAAACTATGTGAAGCTCCCGGGAAATTTTGTCTACACTCTCGGTTTTTTGCTGGTTTTTATCGGAGCATATCTCGTCGCCAACCTGATCGGCTACATACTTCACCGGCTGATAGGAAAAGGCTTTCTGGGCCCTGTCAATCTTCTTGCCGGAGGGGCGATAGGTTTTGCCAAGGGAATAATTATTATCTGGATCGCTCTCCAGCTCATAATAATTTTCCCTCTTCCGCCGAACATTTCGTCTCCATTAAAGGTTTCGCAGACCCTTGCCGTTTTGAAGCCTGTCCTTGAGTTCACTGCACAGACAGTATTTAGAATTATGCCAAAAGATATACCAACGTTGAACGACTTTTTTAAAAAACCCTCTCCCTCTGGGAGAGGGGGGACCCGAAGGGTGGGTGAGGGTATATGAAATTCATTGTCCTGGTCGGCGACGGCATGCCCGATAGGCCTCTCAAAGAGCTCGGAGGAAAAACCCCGCTCCAGGCGGCGGAAACCCCGAACATGGACCTCATCGCGTCCTCCGGCGTCTGCGGCATGGCAAACTTCGTTCCCGGCTCGATGCCGCCCGGCTCCGATGTTGCCAACCTGAGCCTCTTCGGCTACGATCCGCTTAAATACTACACCGGCAGAGGCCCGTTTGAGGCTGCGAGCATGGGGATAGAACTTGAGGACGGCGACGTGGCGTTCAGGTGCAATCTTGTAACGGTCAGGGACGGGACAATGGACGATTACAGCGCCGGCCATATCACGACTGCCGACGCGCGCAAACTAATACTTGAACTTGATTCGGCGCTTTCTTCGGACAGGATAAAATTCTATCCGGGGATAAGCTACAGGCATCTCTGCGTGATAAAGAACGGCCCGCGGCAGGCCGAATGCACTCCTCCTCATGACATAACGGGAAAAGAGATCGAAGCATATCTTCCCAAAGGCCAGGGGGAATCCGTCCTGAACGATCTGATGAAAAGATCTGCCCCTGTGCTTGAAAAAAGCCCTGTCAACAAAAAACGCATAAAAGCCGGGAACAAGCCCGCGACGCAGGTCTGGCTCTGGGGCCAGGGAGTGAAGCCGTCCATGCCGACCTATGAAAAAAAGTACGGACTTACCGGCTCCGTCATCACTGCGGTCGATCTTTTAAAAGGCATCGGCATCTGCGCGGGACTTGATGCGATAAATGTGCCCGGCGCCACGGGATACCTTGACACGAATTACAGGGGAAAAGCCGAGTACGCCCTGAAGTCCCTTAAGGTCAAGGACTTCGTCTTTGTCCATGTGGAAGCCCCGGATGAGTGCGGCCACAACGGGGACATCAAGGGAAAAATAAAAGCGATCGAGGATTTTGACAGGCTGGTTGTCGGGACCGTCCTGAAAGGAGTTAAGAGTTTTAAAGAGTGGAGACTGCTGGTCACTGCTGACCACCCCACGCCGATAGCGATCAAGACCCACTCCAGGGGGATGGTGCCTTTTGCGGTGACGGGCTCAGGAATAGTAAAAGGGACCGTAAGCAGGTTCTCCGAAAAAGATATTGAAAAGAGCGGGATAAAGATAGAGAAGGGCTACACGCTCCTTTCTAAATTCCTTAAAGGGAAGGTGGAGTAAATGGAAAAGATAAAAACTGTCGCGATAATCGGTATGGGACTGATAGGCGGGTCGCTGGGAATGGCGATAAAGAACAAGGACCTCGCGGAAAAAGTGGTCGGCGTGAGCCGAAATATCGACCATCTGAAAGAGGCAAAAGAAAAAGAGGCCCTTGACGAATACTCCATCGACCCCATCGAGGCAACAAAGGACGCTGATATTGTCTTTGTTTCGACCCCGATCGCTGCGATCGCGCCTACAATAAAAACGGTCTGCCCGACAGTGAAAAAAGGCTGCATAATAACGGATGTCGGTTCTTCAAAGGCCGAGATCGTCTCGCAGATAGAGGGCCTGGTCCCTGACGGAGTTGTTTTTATCGGGGGCCATCCGATGGCGGGGTCCGAGAGGTCGGGCATAACAGCGGCGACCAAGTTCTTGTTCGAAGGGACCAACTACATCCTGACCCCCACGTCAAAGACCGATAAAGAAGCGCTGAAAAGACTTTCCGGCCTCATCGGGCAGCTTGATGTGAAGCTTTCCGTCATCCCGGCCGCTGTCCATGACCTTGCCGTGGCGGGCATAAGCCACATGCCGCTTGCGGTCGCAGTGGCGCTTGTAAATACGGTCTGCGACACAAAAGAGGCAAAGGACGTCATGCTTGAACTGGCCTCTTCGGGCTTCAGGGACACCACCCGCATCGCCGCCGGCAATGTCGAGATGGGACGCGACATGTTCTCTACCAACAAAAAAGCCGTTCTCAGGATGCTAAGGGAGTTCAAGGCATCACTAGAAAAGCTTGAAAGGCTGATAGAAGAGGGAGATCCCGCAAAGATCTCCGCCGAGCTTGAAAAAGCAAAAAAATTAAGGACGGACATGTATGCGGCTTGAGATATCCCCGTCAAAAAAACTGACCGGCGAGATCGGCGTGCCGGGAGATAAATCGATATCCCACAGGGCCATAATGACCGCCTCCCTGTCGGACGGGGAGTGTTATATCAAGAACCTTCTCGGCTCCGAAGACTGCTTAAGGACGGTCGAATGCTTCAGGGCGATGGGGATAGAGATCGAAAAAGCGTCCTTTCCAGGCGAGACAACAAAGACTTCTTTTGCCGTAAAAGGAAAAGGGCCGGACGGACTCTGCGCTCCAAAGGACATATTATATGTAGGGAACTCCGGGACGACCATCAGGCTTCTGCTGGGCATCCTTTCGGGCCGTGCTTTCCACGCCACGCTTACCGGCGATGAATCGATAAAAAAAAGGCCGATGCTGCGCGTGGTAGAGCCGCTCCGGCTTATGGGCGCCTCGATACACGGAAGGGAGAACGGGAACTTTGTGCCGATCGAGATAAAGGGAGGCGGCCTGAAAGCAGTCTCCTACGACCTGCCCGTTGCCTCCGCGCAGATAAAATCGTGCCTCATGTACGCGGCTCTCTCTGCCGAGGGGATAACCGCGATCAAAGAACCCGCCGCTTCCCGCGACCATACGGAGCGGATGTTCGAATATTTTGACATCCCCTTCAGAAAAGATGGAAATACGGTCTCCATCGGAAAGTTCAGCTCCATAAGGGCTAAGAACCTCGATATCCCGGGCGATATTTCATCGGCTGCGTTCTTCATGGCAGCGGCCTCCGTGATCCCGGAATCAAGGCTCCTGATCAGGAACGTAGGCCTGAACCCGTCAAGGACCGGGATAATCGATGTGCTTCTCGAGATGGGAGCGGACATCGAGGTCCAAAATGAGACGGTCATTTGCGCTGAGCCGAGAGGCGATATCCTTATTAAATCCGGAAAACTGAATGGGATAGAGCTTTCAGGCGGCATTATCCCGAGGATAATCGATGAGATTCCTGTGATCGCCGTTGCCGCCGCAAAAGCTTCGGGGACTACAACGATAAGGGACGCGAAAGAGCTTAGGGTAAAGGAAAGCGACAGGATAAGGACCGTTGCTTCGGAGCTTCAAAAGCTCGGGGTAAAGGTCGAAGAACTTGAGGACGGCCTCATCATACACGGAGGCTCAAAGTTCAAGGGGGCCATCTGCGACAGCCACGGCGATCACAGGATCGCGATGGCGCTGGCCGTTGCTGGCCTTGCCGCAGAAGATGAAGTTGTCATCGAGGATACCGACTGCATCGAGACCTCGTTCCCGGGGTTTGAGAAGGTGGTTAAGGGGCTGGCCTCCTGAGCAATTTTACAAGGAACCCCATGGCTTCTTAAAAGGGATGCTTCTTGACAAAATGAACGGAGCTCTTTCAAGAAGAACGCTTGCTCCCGGATATTCCATCCCGTTATATACGATCTTTATTTTGTCAGGTTCCTGCAGGTCCAGTACGGCAAAGCTTTCACTATTGAGCTCAAAGCGGCTTCTTCCAAAGAATATTTTTGCATTGACGTCCTGCTCGACCTCAGTGCCATTCGATCCATGAGCCTGCATTTGCGCCTCCCCCCCTGTGATCCCGACAGTCAAGAACTGTCGCTGTTCTCTTTGTCTCACGCAGCTGGCAGTTACAAGACTTGAGATCCCCGTCTTTTTCAGTAAAGCTGCGTTTTCTCCGATTGACAAAAGCGCCCTCACCAAAGAAAGCGACGGCACTTTAACAAAAGTACCGTATGGAAGCGAATAATGGTTTATTGCATGAACGATCCCGTGCCTATCTGACAGCCGGGATAGAGAAAGGCCGCGCACAGGCTCGCCGAGGCTCTCCCTGATCGGCTGCAGCCGGGGAAAACGCTCACCGAATTGCAGCCAGAACGAATGCGTGAACGGGAACAGCTCATAATCCTCGTTCAATTCAATCGCTCCGCCGCAATATGTTCCTTTCGGCAATTTGATCATTTGCCCCTCAGGCCAGACAACGGGAGGAAAAAGCTGTTCCGCCGTCTGCATTGTTTCAATAACATTTGCGGTGGAGGTCTGCGCTTCACGGGCCTCCCCCTCCGGCTCTCTTGCTCTGCCGGCAGTAGCCAGCAGCTCCATGATCCCTTGCCCGGAGTCAATGTTGATTGGATTGCTCACTCTGACAGCCGAGACAAATACTTCCTCGGGCCTCATGTTATTGCAGATCATTGCTCTAACGGCGCGAGGCTTCTGTAATTCCCGCGGATGAGTGTATATCCTTACGCTCCCCGCATCACGGGTCTGCCCTCTTGGTCCATATATAATATGCAATGGCATTATTGTCTTGTGCTCCTTTTAATATAAATGACTTCTATCATAGTTATATCGTCAGGAACTTACGCAAATTTCACTTTGGCGCGCAAATTGCTCATATTTAGTTGATGAGATTTATTAAACATAACCGCCGGTCGATCCGGTTATTGCATTATGATTATTCAACGCCCGGGTATTATTTTGTAACAATCTGCACATATAAAAAATATTATATTTTTGGGGAAATAATCGACGGGAAAATGGTATTGTCAAAAAATGGATGTTTCGTGGAACAATATTGGTCGGATATCCCGGAACATTACCCGAACGTAAAAACGGATGCATTTACGGTAATGCCAAACCATGTCCACGGAATATTGATCATTGGGTGTGATCATGACGGCCGTAGGGGCGGGGTTACCCCGCCCAACGGAAAAATGTGCATTGAATACGATCATGACGGCCGTAGGGGCGGGGTTACCCCGCCCCTACACGAAACGTTTAACGGATCGAATGTCGATTGTCGGGCACAACATGTACAACGACCGACATTGGGCCAAATAATCGGATATTATAAATATCAATCAACAAAACAAATAAATGAAACGAATAAAACCCCGACAAAACGTGTTTGGCAACGCAATTATTACGAACATATTATCCGCAACGATATCGCACTTAATAATATCCGAAAATACATCATCAAAAATCCGACAAATTGGGAAACCGACCGGAATAATCAGAAATGATCACATTATGGGGTGTTCACCCCGAGCGAGTGCGGCGAGTCGAGGTGTTGAAAATTTCAACACCTGGGCTTTGATATGGCCCCGTATGGATAGCAGGATAACATGTTAGAATAATCATCAATATATATGGCAAACAAGATATTCATCCTCGACGATGTCCTTGCCTCGAAGATCGCTGCAGGTGAGGTGGTGGAGCGGCCGGCTTCCGTTGTGAAGGAACTTGTCGAGAATGCCATCGATGCGGGCGCAAAAAGGATAGAAATCGAGGTCCACAACGGAGGGAAAAGCCTGATCCGTGTGACCGATGACGGCTCCGGGATGAACCAAGACGATGCCTTACTTTCTCTGGAACGACATGCCACTTCAAAGATAAAGAACATAGACGACCTTTTCAATATAATGACCCTTGGCTTCAGGGGAGAAGCACTTCCCTCAATATCCGCGATTTCAATGCTTGAGCTGCTGACCAACGACGGCTCTTCCGGAACAAAGATAGTTGTTGAAGGGGGAAAGCGGACAGAGAAAAAAGAGACCGGCTGTCCAAAAGGAACATCGATCATCGTCAAAGATCTTTTCTTCAATACTCCCGCACGGTTGAAATATATGAAGTCGGACTCAACGGAATCGAACCATATCCTTGATATCGTTTCAAAATATATCATTGCCCGCCCTGATATCGCGTTCAAGTTAACATCGAACGGACGGGAGTCTTTGTCATCATCAGGGAACGGGGATCTGCTCGACGCGATCTCAAGCGTTTACGGAGCCGCTTTTGCTAAGGGTTTGATTGAGATAAGGGACAAGGGGCCAGGGACCAGGGACCAGGAAGGCCGGATTTTTGGTTTTATCTCAAAGCCCTCGGAAACAAAGATTAACAAAGAATATCAGCTTTTCTGTGTGAACGGACGCTATATTAAGAATTATCTTCTTTCAAAAGCCGTTGAAAACGCATACCTTAATCTGATCCCAAAAGACCGCCATCCTGCCGCAGTCCTGTTCCTCGAAATAGACCCGAAAGAGGTCGACGTGAACGTACATCCGACAAAAAAAGAAATTAAGTTCGAAAAGACAAAAGAAGTAATGGGAGCTGTTTTCCAGGCGGTGAAGGATGCGCTTGTCGACACTTTACCTGCAAAGCTTATATCCGAACCAAGGAACTTTGTGCCGCAGAAGAAGTGGACAGCTGATATGCAGAGGGTGTGGATAGAAGAAGGGGCCAGTAGCCAGGGCTCAGGGTCCAGTTTGAATCAAAAAGATGCGACCTCCGAAGATTTTTCGAGGAATATTCATTTTCCCGGCCTTGCACAACAAATTGGATCTGTTTTAGCTGGCCCCTGGACCCTGGACCCTGGACCCTATCCCCTTGCCCAGCTCGCCAATACATACATTATCTGCGTAGCCGGCGACGACCTGCTCCTCATCGACCAGCACGCTGCTCATGAGAGGATATTGTACGAAAAACTTAAAAACTCCGGGCCGGACCAAAAATCATCTCAAGTATGTTTGATACCCGAGGTCATTGAATTAACATCAAAAGAGTTTTCTCTTCTTGAGGAAAATCTTGAGGTCCTGAAGAGCATCGGGTTCGATATCGGGCCCTTTGGAAAGAACTCTTTTAGGGTGAAGGGCGTCCCTTCTGACGTCACGGGCATAAATATCAAAGGAGCGCTTTCCGACATTGCCCTTCAACTGGACGAAGACAAAAGAACAACAAAGGTCGATGAGGTCAGGGACAAGATATTAAAACTGATAGCCTGCCACGCTGCGGTAAAAGCCGGTGATCCTCTCGGACTGAAAGAGATGCAGTTCCTGATAAAAGAGCTGTATTCGACAACCAATCCTTCAACCTGCCCGCACGGCAGGCCGAGCATTGTTAAAATAGAAAAGGCAAAGATCGCTTCTTTCTTTGACAGGAACAAATGATCCGGCAAATCTATGTGAACATTTCCGCATGGCTTATTCATTATTTCATGAGGGCCGTGAACAGGACCTTAAAAATAAAGATATACGGCCTTGAAAACATCAATGGGAACGCGCTTTTTGCTGTCTGGCACCAGAGCACTTTTGTCATGTTCGACGCGAACCCGATAAAGGACATGGTGGTCCTTACGGCAAAAGGCTCCCGCGGTGATATATTCACAAAAGCGGTGGAGCCTTACGGATATAAGATCGTCAGGGTCCCGTTCGACGAGAATAAAAAAGATTCCGCCGCAGCTGCGGTCCAGCTGCTGAAGTGTCTTGAAGAAGGACGCAACGTGGTCATCGCTCTTGACGGACCCAAGGGACCTTTGTTCGACGTCAAGCCGGGGATATTTTTTCTGTCACAAAAGTCCGGCAAAAAGATCGTGCCTGTGGGTTTTGCGGCCTCAAAAAAGCTTTCGCTTGGCTTTCGCTGGGACAAGTTCATCGTTCCTTCACCTTTCAGCAGGATCGTGATCTATCTTGATGCCGCTCTCTCCGGGGAAAGCAAGGCAGAAGAGCTGAAAACAGCAATGTTCTCCGCACAAAAAAAAGCCGAAGCGCTTTTGTGAAATTTGACAGGAGCCGACTGCAGCTGTTATAGTCAAAAATTGTTAGAGCAAAATCATGGAAAAGACATTAATAATCGTTGAATCGCCCGCAAAGGCAAAAACGCTCGAGAAATTTCTCGGAGGCGGCTACAGCGTAAAGGCCAGCGGCGGCCATGTCAGGGACCTTCCGATAAAGTCCCTCGGCGTTGATGTGGACAAGGGCTTCAAACCGGACTATGTGACGATCAAAGGCAAGGAGAAAATCGTAAAAGACCT